>VOFC01005376.1_pt1 | contig 55987 bp, 78 predicted proteins | sample 5384161 | NCBI WGS metagenome assembly VOFC01 (sample SAMN12384722, study PRJNA508395) | human gut metagenome | isolation source: healthy gut B | host: Homo sapiens | reverse complement strand
CTTTTCAGCCATTGCGTCAGTAATTTATTCGTGTTATAATTCAAAAGATCGAGGTGTGTCCGAAAAAGAATCAGGATGCCCCCAAAAGAAAAAATGTGGATGCCGAACGGCAATTGCAGATCGGAAAAACAAATCAGGAAGAAAATAACATGAAAAAAAGAAAAAGAACAGTCTTCTTCAGAAGAGCAGAAGGCAGCGAACGAGAATCTCCTCATTCGTCTGAATCAAAATTACGGAAAGTTGAGCAAAGGACAGAAGAGGCTGGCAGATTTTATTACGGCGCATTATGACCAGGCCGTATCAATGACGGCAGCGCGCCTGGGACAGCAGGTCGGCGTCAGCGAATCGACAACGGTTCGCTTTGCGATGCAGCTTGGCTACGCGGGATATCCGGAGTTCCAGCGCGCACTGGAGGAGATGGTGATGAACCGTCTGAATTCGGTGCAGCGGATGCAGTTTACGTATGGCCGCGTGCCGCAGGGAGAAATTCTGGAGACCGTCCTGCAGTCGGACATTGAAAAATCAAGATGACGCTGGAAGAAGTGGACCGGAGCGCCTTTGAGCGCGCTGCGGATACGATTCTTTCTGCGCGGACAATTTACATTGTCGGCATTCGGAGCTGCGCGCCGCTTGCGAGCTTTCTGGCGTTCTATCTCCATATGATTTTCCCGGATGTGCGCCAGGTACAGACAAACAGTTCCAGCGAGATTTTCGAGCAGATGATCCGCATCACGGAGGATGATGTGGTGATCGGCATCAGCTTCCCGCGGTATTCGATGCGTACGATGAAGGCACTGGAATTTGCGAACAGCCGCAAAGCGAAGGTGATTACGATCACAGACAGTGTGCATTCACCGATGAATGTTTATGCAGCCTGTACGCTGATTGCCAAGAGCGATATGGCATCGATCGTCGATTCTCTGGTGGCCCCTTTGAGTGTAATCAATGCGCTTGTCGTGGCGCTCTGCATGAAACGCCAGGCGGATGTGAAAAAAGACACTTGAGAGCATGGAAAAACTGTGGGATGAGTACCAGGTTTACAGCAACGATGAAATCAACGGGCTGGACGATGCACGTCCCATGGGCGGAAAAAAGGCAGCTCTGCCGGTAAAGGAGAAAGCATGAGAAAAGCAGCAGTAATCGGCGGAGGCGCCGCCGGAATGATGACCGCCGTGCTTGCCGCCGGCGAAAAGACAGAGATTCATCTCTATGAAAAAAATGAAAAGCTGGGAAAGAAGCTGTTTATCACAGGAAAGGGCCGCTGCAATGTGACAAACGACTGCCCGACAGAAGAGTTCTTCACGAATGTGGTGACAAACCCGAAATTTCTGTACAGCTCCGCCTACAGCTTTGACAGCGCCCAGGTGCAGGAGTTTTTCGAAGCGGCAGGTGTCCGCTTAAAAGTGGAGCGCGGAAACCGTGTCTTCCCGGAGTCAGATCACTCCTCGGATATTATCCGCGCGTTGGAGACGGAACTGAAACGGAAAAATGTGCAGGTGCATAAGAATACAAAAGTAAAAGAGCTTCTTTTCGAAGGAGACCGCGTGAAAGGAATCCGCCTGGAAAACGGGAAAGAGCTTTTTACGATGATGTCGTTGTCGCAACCGGCGGTATGTCGTACCAGACGACGGGGTCGGATGGAGACGGCTACCGTTTCGCAGAAGAGGCAGGACTTGCCGTCACCCGCTCCGCCCGGCGCTGGTGCCGCTGGAAACAGAGGAAGCGTACATCCGTGAGCTGCAGGGACTCTCCCTGAAAAATGTGACGATGACGATGAAAAACGGCAAAAAAGACGCTGTTCGATGGATTCGGCGAGATGCTGTTTACACATTTCGGCATTTCCGGCCCGCTGGGGCTTTCTGCGAGCTCCTACATCGGAAAAGCACTGGAACAGCAGCCGCTGAAAGGATATCTGAACCTGAAGCCGGCACTCACGGAAGAACAGCTGGATGCGCGGATCCTGCGTGAATTTGAGGAAAACCGGAACAAACAGTTCCGCAACGTGATCAACAGTCTGTTCCCGGCGAAACTGCTTCCGGTGATGCTCTCTCTTGGCGGGATCGACCCGTACAAACAGGTCAATGCCGTATCGAAAGCGGAGCGTCAGCACTTTGAAGAGCTGATCACGCATTTCCCGTTTACAGTAACCGGAACACGGGGCTTCCGTGAAGCAATTATCACACAGGGTGGTGTTTCCGTGAAAGAGATCCGTCCGGGCACGATGGAGGCAAAGAAAAAAGAAGGTCTGTACTTCGTAGGAGAAGTGCTCGATCTCGATGCACTGACCGGCGGCTTCAATCTGCAGATTGCCTGGGCAAGTGCCCACGCTGCAGCCGAAGAGATCCGGGCAAAGGAAGAACAGGAATAAAATATGGATCACAGATTTTAGAATTTTCAGGAGGAAGAGAAAGATGAGATTTAATCTTGCAATTGACGGACCGGCAGGCGCTGGCAAAAGTACAATCGCAAAACGTGTGGCAAAGGAGCTTTCGTTTGTCTACGTTGATACAGGAGCAATGTACCGTGCCATGGGCATCTATTTTTCAGATCTTGGCATTGCACCGGAAGAGCAGGAAAAAATTGAGGCAGCCTGCAAAGATGTGAAAATTTCCATTTCCTACGAAAACGGAGAGCAGCAGGTTTATTTAAATGGCGTCAATGTCACCGGAAGACTGCGCACCGAGGAGGCTGGAAAGATGGCATCCGCGACAAGCGCCTATCTGGAAGTACGGAAAAAACTCGTGGAGCTGCAGCAGGAGATGGCGGAGAATACGGATCTTGTGATGGACGGCCGCGATATCGGAACTGCCGTTCTGCCGAACGCACCGCTGAAAGTCTATCTGACAGCAAGTGCCCATGTCCGCGCACTGCGCCGCTGGAAGGAGCTGACCGAAAAGGGACAGACAGCCGATCTTGCGAAAATCGAGGAAGATATCAATGAGCGTGATTATCAGGACATGCACAGAGAGAATTCCCCGCTGGTACAGGCAGAAGACGCCGTACTCGTTGACAGCTCTGAAATGACGATCGATGAGGTTGTGGAAAAGATCTTAAGCCTTGCCCGCGAGCGCATGTAAACGCTGCAGAGAAAAAGAGGAGAAGAAAAACAGATGGAAGTAACTGTTGCAAAAAGTGCAGGCTTCTGCTTCGGTGTCAAACGGGCGGTCGATACGGTATACCGTGAAATTGAGAGCGGTGAAAAGCCGGTCTACACCTTCGGGCCGATTATTCACAATGAACAGGTTGTGGAGGATCTCGAAAACCGCGGCGTGCAGGTGATCCATTCGGAAGATGAACTAGAGGGGCTTTCCGGCGGAACCGTTGTGATCAGGTCGCATGGCGTGTCGCGGGATGTCTGTGAAAAGATCGAAGCGCGCGGCATGAAGATTGTAGATGCGACGTGCCCGTTTGTCAAGAAGATCCACCGGATTGTGGACGAGGAGGGCAGAAAAGGCCGCCACGTCGTCATCATCGGAAGCGCGGATCATCCGGAGGTGCAGGGCATCATGGGATGGGCGAGCGGCCCGGTTACCGTGGTGCATACCGCCGAAGAAGCGGAAAGTTTTGTGCCCGAAAATGGAAAAACCAATATCTATTGTGGCACAGACGACATTTAATTACAACAAATTTAAAGATTTAGTTGAAATTTTTTTGAAAAAAAAGAGTTATGATAGTACTGTTTTAAAGACTATCTGCAACGCTACCGAGGAAAGACAGACGGAAGCGAGAGCAATTGCCAGGAAGGTTGATGCCATGTTTGTCGTGGGAGGCAGACATAGTTCAAACACGCAAAAGACTGTATGAGATATGTAAAGAAGAATGTAAAAATACTTACTTTATAGAGACACTCGTTGATTTGGAATCTAAGCCTTTTCAATCATTTGGTCGCGTAGGTATTACAGCTGGGGCATCCACCCCGAATAAAATAATTGAGGAGGTTCAAAAAAATGTCAGAAATGAGTTTTGAACAAATGCTGGATGAATCATTTAAAACAATCAGAAACGGAGAAGTCGTTGAGGGTACTGTAATCGATGTCAAAGACGATCAGATTATCCTGAATATCGGATACAAAGCCGATGGTATTCTTACCAAAAACGAATATTCCAACGATCCTTCCATCGATCTTCACACCGTTGCACAGCCAGGTGACAAAATGGAAGTCAAAGTTCTGAAAGTAAATGATGGAGAGGGACAGGTCCTTCTTACTTACAAAGAGACTTGCTGCTGACAGAAGGCAACAAGAGAATCGAAGAAGCCTTCAACAACCATGAAGTTCTGAAAGCAAAAGTAACACAGGTACTGAACGGAGGATTATCCGTAGTTGTTGAGGAGACCAGAGTATTCATTCCGGCCAGCCTTGTATCTGATGTATATGAAAAAGATCTGTCTAAATATGCAGATCAGGAAATTGAATTCGTTATTACCGAGTTCAACCCGAGAAGAAGACGCATCATCGGTGACCGCAAGCAGCTGATCGTTGCTGAGAAGAAGAAACTGCAGGAAGAACTGTTCGCACGCATCGCAGTTGGCGATGTAGTTGAGGGAACAGTTAAGAACGTAACCGATTTCGGTGCATTCGTAGATCTGGGCGGAGCAGATGGTCTGCTTCATATCTCCGAGATGTCCTGGGGCCGCGTAGAGAACCCGAAGAAGGTATTCAAAGTTGGCGAGACTGTAAAAGTCCTGATCAAAGACATCAGTGGCGACAAGATCGCTCTTTCCTTAAAATTCCCGGAAGAGAATCCGTGGCTGAACGCTGCTGACAAATACGCTGTAGGCAACGTAGTAGAAGGCTGTGTTGCTCGTATGACTGACTTTGGTGCATTCGTAGAGCTGGAGCCGGGTGTTGACGCACTGCTTCACGTATCTCAGATTTCCAGAGAGCATGTGGAGAAGCCGTCTGATGCACTGAAAATCGGACAGGAAATCACTGCAAAAAGTAGTTGATTTCAACGAGGAAGACAAAAAATCTCTGAGCATGAAAGCTCTGGAAAACGAAGAGCCAGTAGAAGAGTAAGAATAATTTAACTTGCAGGTGCTGCAGTTGGATGATTAGAATGCCGTAGACAACCGGGTTTCCTGAACAGACAGGAAACCTGTTGTCTGCGGTATTTTCTTATCATCCTGTTTTTGGCACCAGAAAAGAGAAAAAAGGGGATGAAAGTTTATGTGGGAGATGAAGATTCTGGGTGTGGATCTGTACCACGTTCTAGCATGGTTCTGGCTGTACAGCTTCTGCGGATGGATCTGGGAGAGTTCCTATGTATCGATCCGGCAGAAAAAAAACTGGTCAACCGCGGTTTTGTCAATGGTCCGCTGCTGACACTGTACGGCACCGGCGCTGTTATGGTATACTTGATCCTGCGCCCGTTTGAAGCGAACGTCTGGGCACTGTATTTCGGAGGTGTCATTGTAGCGACGGTTCTGGAATATGTAACCGGCGTGCTGATGGAGACCATTTTTCATGCGCACTGGTGGGACTACAGCAATCAGAAGTTTAATTTTCAGGGAAAGATCTGCCTCAGCAGTTCGATTGCCTGGGGATTCTTTACACTGGGGCTGTTCTATATTCTGCAGCCGATTGCCGTGAAAGTAGTGAATCTTGTTTCGGATACTACAGGAGAGATCATTGTTTCCGTTGTTACCGTCTGCTATTTGGTGGATTTTGGATTTTCCGCAGCCGCAGCATTCCAGCTGGGACAGAAGATGCGCAGTCTGGAGAAAACGTGGGGAGAATTTCTGAAATATCTGCAGAAGTCCCGCTTTAACCAGCTTGCCGAGGAGATGAATGCGAAAGTACAGCAGTATCGTGCAGAGTATTCCAGAGATAAGATGAAAGAATATCTGGCCGAGAAGCGCCAGACACTGTCTGAGGCAATGGAGCAGATGCAGAAGCTGGAGAAGGAGCGGAAAGAAGCCGAGGGAAGAAGAAATCCGCTTTCCGAGTCGAAGAACCGCCTGATGGAGTTCGGAGCAGAGCAGAAGGAACGCCTGACCGAGTTCGGAGCAGAGCAGAAAGAACGGTTTGCGGCACTTGGATTTGATGTGCGCAGTGATAAGATGCCGGATCTTAAAGAGCTGCTGGAGCGCTTTGACCAGATGACAAAACCGCAGCTTCCGACCAACTGGCTGATGCGCCTGACAACGAAACGTTATCTGCGCGCCTATCCGCATCTGCAGGGAACGCATCATGCTTCTCTGAAAAAGGAAGAAAAAAAGGCAGAAGAGAAAGAAGAGAAAAAATAAAGGACTGCTTGAAAGGCCAGTCCCGGAAAAACGGCCGTGCATGCAAAAACGTGTACGGCTGTTTTATTTTCTGGTTTTGCTATCGTCTTTGAAAAAAAAGAGCTGAAGCTCGGAGCAGAGATACTCTTTCAGGAGATCTTCCTGCGAAAGAAAGGCGTCGGACCACTCAAAATAGTAAGGGCGGCTTTTGAAATCCTCGCGGAAGGCCGGGGTGAAAAACGCTTTCTGCTGCGGAAGAAATGTACCGGTCCGCCGCTGATAGCAGTTGGCAGCCTTTGCTTTCTGACGGTGCTCCGGATCGACAAACGCGCCAACGCTCTTGTGAACAGCCTGATCCTCCAGCGGAAGATAATAGTAATTCTTATAGTCCGGGAAGAAATATTTCAGCTCCGCCGTATGCGTCTGCAGGGAGAGAGAAACCCGTGAACCAAAGGCTGTAAGAGAACCATCCGCGCAGACACGGGAGAGGAAAACCGGAACTTCCCGCTCGGGCTGTAGTGAAACTTCCAGTGCCTGTCCGGTAAAACGACACGACTGGACAGAAAAATCGCCGTGAAACAGGGCAGGAAGCGCGAGCAGTTCCAGAACAGAACCCATGCCGAGGACATCCTCATAATTGTGAAGGAAAAGCAGTTCCAGTTTCTTTTCATCCAGTGTCTGAAGATAGTCGTGGTAAACCAAAATCAACTGTTTTCCGTTAAGCTGATCCTTCCGTGGGAATGAGAGATACTGTTCCACATTTTTCTGTTTCATTGAAGAAAGTCCCAGGATTGACTGAAACGGGCGGAGTGCCTGATAAAGATCCAGGGATGCGATTGACGAAAGCGGATCTTCCATCTGATAAAACAGTGCTTTGTGTGTGAGGTAAGGAAGATCAAATGTCGTTCCATTAAAATGCACCAGCCGCTTCACGTCGGAAAGAAACGTGAAAAAGAGACAAGCATCTCTTTTTCTTCGGTCGGTCGATCAAGAAACCACTGGCGCAGTGTGAAAGTATCCGCGGCCGGGTCAAAGAACAGCGCACCAATCAGATAGAGATGCGAGGTACGCCAGGAAAGGCCGGTCGTCTCAATATCGAAAAAGACATCGCCGTTTCTCAGATACATCTGAAGATCGGCAGAGAGAGCAGCGGGGGTAGAATCTATGATCTGCATAAGGTTTTTTGTCTCCTTTGAAAACTTTTTTGAATCTAAAGATATTATAAGACGAAAAATCTGACATGCAAGAAAGACAGCGACTAATCGTTGCGTGATGAGAAAAGTTCTGCTATAATAGAATATGCGTTCGCTTTCAAAAAAAAGAAAACGGCGCTTTGGAGGAAAAACATGATTGCATTTATCAAAGGAACTGTAGATTCTCTTTCTGAAGGAAAATGATTCTCGAAAGCCATGGAATCGGCTATGAGCTGAATATTCCAGCGAGTATGTTCGACGCAGGCGTCCGGGAGGGAGAAGAGTTAAAGATATATACCCATATGAGTGTGCGGGAAGACGGAATTTCCCTATTCGGCTTTCTGTCCCGCGAAGATCTTGAAATATACCGTATGCTGATCGGCGTAAGCGGCATCGGACCAAAAGCGGCGCTTGCGGTGCTGTCCACGCTTACTGCAGACAATCTGCGCTTTGCCGTCCTCTCGGAAGATGTCCAGGCGATTGCCAAAACACCGGGCATCGAAGAAGACCGCGCAGAAGCTGATTCTGGAATTAAAAGACAAATTCGACCTGCAGGAAGCGTTCGAGCAGAAGCTGGCAGGAAATCAGGCGGCTGCGGCGGTACGGCAGGCAGGCGAACCGGATGCCTTCCAGGATGCGGTACAGGCGCTGACTGCGCTTGGCTACCCGGAACGGAAGCACTGCAGGCAGTAAAGAAAGTCGAAATCACCGAAGGCATGGACAGCGAGGCTGTGCTGAAAGCGGCATTGAAGCATATGTTTTAGCAGATGGTCCTAAATTGTGGAAGAAGGAAACCTTATAACGATGGAAAGAAGAATTATCACAACTGACGTTCTCGAGGAGGACGTGAAAATCGAAGGTTCGCTCCGTCCCCAGCACCTGGACGACTACATCGGACAGGAAAAGACGAAAAGAACCTGAAAGTATATATTGAAGCAGCAAAACAGCGAAGTGATGTTCTCGATCATGTGCTGTTTTACGGCCCTCCGGGACTTGGAAAACAACGCTGGCGGGCATCATTGCAAATGAGATGGGAACACATATGAAGGTAACGAGCGGCCCGGCGATCGAAAAACCGGGTGAGATGGCAGCGATCCTCAACAATCTGCAGGAGGGCGACGTCCTGTTTGTGGACGAGATCCACCGCCTGAACCGCCAGGTCGAGGAGGTTCTTTACCCAGCGATGGAGGATTTTGCCATTGATATCATGATCGGAAAAGGCTCTTCGGCGCGCTCGATCCGCCTGGATCTGCCGAAGTTTACGCTGGTCGGCGCAACAACGCGTGCAGGTCTTTTGACTGCCCGCCCGCGACCGGTTCGGTGTCATCCACCATCTGGAATTTTACACGGAGGAAGAATTGGCCAACATTATCCTGCACTCCTCAAAAGTACTGAATGTGGAGGTGGACCCGCAGGGAGCGCTTGAGATGGCGCGCCGTTCCAGGGGAACACCGCGTCTGGCAAACCGGATTTTAAAGCGTGTCCGCGACTTTGCCCAGGTGAAATACGATGGAAGAATCACAAAAGAGGTCGCATCATTTGCCCTCGATCTGCTGGAAGTAGACCGTTACGGACTGGATCAGACTGACCGGCTGCTTCTTACCACCATTATGGAAAAGTTCCAGGGCGGTCCGGTGGGACTCGATACCCTGGCTGCATCGATTGGAGAAGATGCCGGCACCATCGAGGATGTCTACGAGCCGTTCCTGATCAAATCCGGATTTATCAACCGCACTCCGCGCGGAAGAGTGGCAACGGAATTTGCCTGGCACCATCTGGGGCTGGAGGCACCGCGTAAGATCGAAGAGTAAAAGCCCTGAATCTTTCATTTTTTGTCGCTTTTTGCAGAAAAAGGTTGTTTTTCTTCCATTTTCGGTATATGATAGGTTATATTAGCCGGGAGTTTGGTCCGGTTAAATTCAGTGGAGGAAAAGCAAAAAGAATGGCTGTAAAAAAATACAACACAGGTTTTAATAGATGGAAAAATTATCACACTGGGAGGCTATGAGAGCCCGGAATATCTGCAGAAAGTAGCTGCTTATCTGAATCAGAAGATCAGCGAACTTTCCCAGTCAGCCGGATACAACCGCCTGTCGGTGGATACGAAGCACACACTGCTTGCACTGAACATTGCAGACGACTATTTCAAAGCAAAAAGCCAGGTAGATACCCTCGAAGAGGATATGGAAGCCAAAGACCGGGAAACCTATGATATGAAGCACGATCTGATCGCAGCGGAAATCCAGGCCGGCGATTTGAAAAAAGAACTGGAAGAGAAACGAATCGAGCTGGAACATGTGCGCGGCGAGAGGGAAGAACTGCAGCGGCAGCTTGATAAGGCAAATAAGGATCTGGAAGATTTATTAAAAGCGTAAAAAGAAGGAAAAACGGGGGATTGCGGAACAGGTAATCGCCCGTTTTTAGGAGATAAAGATGAAGACAGAATTATTAGCACCAGCCGGTTCGATGGAAGCGTTAAAAGCAGCAGTTTCCGCCGGTGCGGATGCCGTCTATCTCGGCGGAGCCGCATTCGGCGCAAGAGCGTATGCAAAAAATCTGGATGAGCAGGAGATTCTCTCAGCCATCGATTACGTCCATCTGCAGAACCGGAAACTGTATCTGACGGTCAACACCCTCTTAAAAGAGGAGGAACTGGAAGAGAAACTGTATCCGTATCTGCGTCCGTACTATGAGCAGGGACTGGATGCCGTGATTGTCCAGGATATGGGCGTTTTAAAGGCGGTCCGCTCCTGGTTCCCGGATCTCGACATTCATGCGAGCACACAGATGACAGTGACAGGATCTGCGGGAGCGCGTTTCCTGGAGAGCCTTGGCGCGACGCGTGTGGTACCGGCCCGTGAGCTTTCGTTTGCGGAGATCCAGAAAATCCACCGGACGACCAACCTTGAAATTGAATGCTTCGTCCACGGGGCGCTCTGCTACTGCTATTCGGGACAGTGCCTTTTTTCCAGCTTGATCGGCGGAAGAAGCGGAAACCGCGGAAGATGCGCGCAGCCGTGCCGTCTGCCGTATGAAGCGTACGATAAAGACAACCACCGCATGGGGAGCCGGGCGACCGCTATCCGTTAAGCCCGAAGGATATGTGTACGGTAGAACTGCTGCCGGAGATTGTAAAATCCGGGATTATGTCCCTCAAAATCGAAGGCAGAATGAAAAATGCCGGAGTATACAGCGGGCGTTGTCAGCATTTACCGCAAATACCTCGATCTGTACGAAAAAAAAGCCGTCCCGTTTCCACGTTCTGCCGGAGGACATGAAAAAGCTGTATGAGCTGTATAACCGTGACGGTTTCAACAAAAGCTATTATACCGTAAGAAACGGACGCGATATGATGGCGCTGAAGAACGAAAAAGAGCAGGAAAATAAAAAGAAACAGCGCAGAAATGAGCAGCTCTTTTATGAGATCCAGAGAGATTATATCGAGACTGAGGCAAAAGAGCCGATTTCCGGCTTTCTGACCCTGTATCCGGGCCAGCCGGCGTTCTTAAGTGCAGAAAGCGGAAAATACAGCGTAACAGCAGAGGCGGGCATGGTAGAACCGGCAAAGAAGCAGCCGCTGACCGAGGAACGCGTAAAAACACAGCTGGAAAAGACAGGCGAGACACCATTCTATTTCAAAGAACTCGATGTCTGTATGGATGACAACTGTTTCGTGCCGATGCAGACGTTAAACGAGTTGCGGAGAGGCGTTTCGGACCAGCTGGTGAAGGAGATGACAGAGCCATACCGCAGAAAAGCAGCGGAAAAGCCGGAACAGGAAGCAAAAGCATCTGGAAAACCGGACCAGGAGAGCAGGGCAGAAAAAAAAAATGGAGCTGACCGCATCTGCCGAGACGAGAGCCCAGTGGAATGCGCTGCTCGAGATTCCGGAGATCACGACGATCTACGCCGGCATGGGATGCTTCAAACGGGAAATCTTCGAAGAGCAGGCGGAAAAAGGCATCCTGCAGGCGAAAGAACTGGGAAAACAGGTTTATCTGATGCTGCCGCACGTTGTACGTGAAGGCGATCTGAAGGAATACCGCGACACGTTCCGCTGTCTGAAGGAGATCGGTCTTGGCGGTTTCCTGATCCGCAATCTCGAAAGCTTTTCGTTTTTGAAAGAGATGGGAATGGAAAAGGATATCCGGCTCGATTACAGCGTTTACACGTACAACAGCCGTGCGCAGGCATTCTGGCAGGAGCAGGGCGTGCAGCGTGATACCGTTCCGTATGAGCTGAACGAGCGGGAAATCGGAAAACGTGACAATACGAACAGCGAAATGGTGGTCTACGGCTACCTTCCGATGATGGTTTCCGCCCAGTGTGTCCAGAAGAACCTGAACGGCTGCAATCACAGTTATTCTCTGGTACGCTTAAAAGACCGGATGGGAAAATACTTCCCAGTGAAGAGTTACTGCACCTCGTGCTACAGTGTGATCTACAACAGCCTTCCGCTCGGCCTGGTAAAAGAAGCCGATGAGATCCGGTCCATGCATCCGGCTGCGGTGCGGCTGAATTTTACCATCGAGACACTGGAGGAGACAAAAGAAATCGCCGTTGCGTTTGCTGGAACGTATTGTAAAGGAATCGCAGTTCCGGCCGAACAGGAATATACCAAAAGGCCATTTCCGCCGGAAAGTAGAGTAAACGGTGAGAAAAAAAAGGGGAATTTATGGAAAATACCATTGTTCAGTTATCAAAATATGTGATTACCTTCCTCATGATCTGTTTTACCGTGCAGTCGTTTGCTGCACTCAAAGAGCGGGATGAGGATGAGCGCCATTACATTCTGATGCGGCAGATCATCATGATCATTCTGATGAATTTCATCTGTTTCTTCGTGATGTTCCTCCAGGAGGGCGAAGTATCAACGATTCAGATGTTTCTGCTCACGATGGCGTATATCCTGGGCGTACAGATCCTGTACCGCCTGATTTACCGGAAGGCATCGATGATCCTGGTAAACAACATGTGTATGCTGCTCTCGATCAGCATGATTATTCTGACGAGACTGAGCGTGTCAAAGGCGATGTCCCAGTACAAAATTCTGGCGGCATCCACACTGCTCTGCTTCATCATTCCGGTCATTGTCCGAAAGGGCAAGTTCCTGAAAAATCTGACCTGGATTTACGCTGTGCTCGGAATTGCCATGCTTTCCGTCGTTATGGTGCTTGGCTTTACTTCCGGCGGTGCAAAGCTGTCGATCGAAATCCACGGCATTACGTTCCAGCTCTCCGAGATTGCCAAGATCACACTCGTGTTCTTTATGGCAGGCATGCTGCGCGAGGATAATTCCTTTGGAAACGTTGTAAAAGCAACGGTCATTGCGGCAGTTCATGTGCTGATCCTTGTTGCATCCACCGACCTTGGAACTGCGTTCGTCTTCTTTATGGCGTACGTGGTTGTAATCTATGTGGCAACGAGAAAAGCCAGATATCCGCTTTTGGGACTTGCGGGAATGAGTGCCGCCTGCGTTGTGGCGTATTTCCTGTTTTCCCATGTACGGAACCGTGTGGCACTCTGGCAGGATCCGATCGGAAACTGGGATATCAGCAGCCAGTTAGCACAGGGCCTCTTCGGCATGTGCTCCGGCGGATGGTTCGGAACCGGCCTTTTCGAGGGACGGCCTGACATTATCCCGGTTGCAACGAAAGACTTTATTTTCTGTGCGATCTGTGAGGAGATGGGCATTATCTTCGGAATCTGCCTGATTCTGCTGTGCATGTCCACATTCCTTCTGATTATCAATATTTCCATGAAGATGAGCAAACGGTTCTACAAACTGATTGCCATGGGTCTTGGAACGGAATATGCGACACAGGTGTTCCTCACCATCGGAGGAACCATTAAATTTATTCCTATGACAGGTATCACGCTGCCGCTGGTCAGCTATGGAGGAAGCTCCATGTTCTCCACGGTGCTGATGCTGTCGATCATTCAGGGATTGTACATCTTAAGGGAAGACGAAGGTGAGGAGCTTGAGAAAAGACGAAACAAGAAGAAACGAAACCAGCAGAAAAACGACCCAGGCGCCAAGAAAAAACGACGCCCGGACGAAGAGACCGAAAGACGAAAGAAGAGCGGCAGCCGGAACGACGGACAGGGAACCCGCCAGAAGTACCGCGAGCAGCCGGATGAATTCGAACGGCGGATCGAAGAGCAGACCGAGAACAGCCTCCACTGGTAAGGCGGCAAACAACGGCGCAGGGCCGTATCTGATCGTTTCGTTCCTGTTCGTGGCCATGTTTCTTGGGCTGATCGCGTATCTCGTTTACTTTAATGTCGTGCGGAAAGAAGAATTTCTGAATAGTTCTTACAATACGAGACAGAATAACTATGCAGAGCGCGTGATCCGCGGAACAATCTATTCTGCGGACGGCCAGGAACTGGCAAAGACGACGACAGATGAAAACGGGGATGAGGTAAGAACGTATCCGTTCGGCAGCCTGTTTGCGCAGGTGGTTGGCTACACGGGAAAAGGAAACAGCGGCCTCGAATCTTCCTACAACTATATGCTGATGGAGTCCCATACAAGTAAGTTAAAGCAGGTAAAGAATGAATTCAGCGATGCGAAGAACCCGGGAGACAGTCTCTATACAACGCTGAATACAACACTCCAGCAGGCCGCGGCCGATGCACTGGACGGATACCGCGGTGCAGTTGTCGTGCTGGAGGCAAAAACGGGCCGTGTACTTGCCAATGTGAGCAATCCAGTTTTTAATCCCAATACGATTGATGAGGACTGGGAGGCACTGAACGCAGACGATGAGAGCGGCGTGTTTCTGAACCGCGGTCTGCAGGGAAGATATCCGCCGGGATCTACGTTCAAGATTGTTACTTCGCTTGCGTATCTCCGTCAGAACGGCACACTGGACGGTTTTTCGTTCGACTGTGACGGTGAGCTGACAGCAGGAAACTATACGATTCACTGCTCCGGCGGTGAAGTGCATGGACCGGAAGATTTTGCGGGTGCGTTTGCACATTCGTGCAACTCTGCCTTTGCACAGATTGGCCTTGGGCTGGATAAAGATGCCTTCCGCTCGCTGGCGGATTCCCTGTATCTGAACAGCCGTCTGGATCTGGAGCTTCCGACCAGCAAAAGTTCTTTCGACCTTGATTCGACAACGGCGGATGCTCTTGTGATGCAGACTTCCATTGGCCAGGGAGATACGCTGGTAACACCGATGGAGATGGCACTGATCGCCTCCGCGGTTGCAAATGACGGAGAAATGATCAAACCGCGTTATGTGGACAACATTGTGTCTGCGGACGGACAGGCAGTCAAAACCTTTTACAAAGAGTCTCTTGGCACGGTAATGTCCGAGAGCGAAGCCAATATGCTGACAGAGCTGATGAAAGGCGTTGTCCAGAGCGGAACTGCAGTTTCACTTTCGGATCTGCCGTACAATATCGCCGGTAAAACAGGAACCGCAGAACACGGAAGCGACGGAGAGACACCGCATTCCTGGTTTGTCGGATTCTCCAATGCGGATGATCCTGATATTGTCATTGCTGTTGTGGCGGAAAACGGCGGATATTCGAGTGAAGTCGCTGTACCGATTGCAAGACAGGTAATTGAAGCATATTATGCACAGCAGTAAACGATGAAAAAACGCGTTCGAACCGGAAAGGATGGGTTCGGGCGCGTTTTCTGAATTTTTAGAAAAATGTTAGAAAAAGAGATGCGGTTTTAAGGTTGCGCGGGGGCGGGAAAAGAGGTATACTTTTTAACAGAAGATCTGGCGGCAAGCGGGAAGAAAAGAGCTGTCAGAGAATGGAAAAAAGCCAGAAGGAGCTTAAAACGTATGATCGAAGCAGTAAGCTGCGGAGGTATCGTAATCTACCGTGGAAAAATATTGACGCTTTACAAAAGCTACCGCAACAAATATGAAGGCTGGGTTCTGCCGAAAGGAACCGTTGAGCCGGGAGAAACCCATGAACAGACTGCTGTCCGCGAGGTGTATGAGGAGTCCGGCGTGCACGGAACCATCATCAAGTACGTGGGAAAAAAGCCAGTACAGTTTCAGCATTCCGGAGGACACCGTGGATAAAAGAGGTGCACTGGTATCTGATGGCCTCATCCGGCTACTACAGCCGTCCACAGAGAGAAGAATACTTTGTGGATTCGGGCTATTACAAGTATCACGAAGCATATCATCTGCTGAAGTTTTCCAATGAACGGCAGATTCTGGAAAAAGGCCTATCAGGAGTATCTGGAACTGAAGAGAGCAAATTTATGGAAGGTTCAGCCACAGGCTCAGGGAAAATATGGTAAACTGGTATAAAAATCTGTACGTCGGGGATACTGCAAAAAGAAACAGAAAAAATGGATGCGCCGGATTGAGAACAAAAAAGCAGTTCCGGGAGTCTGGCTCCTCACACTGCCTTCCAATCAGCAGAACAATCTGGATGTAATTCCGGCGGATCTGCTTTTGCAGCCGGCCGTGCGGAGAAACTGTCCGATGATTGTCGGACTTGCCGTGTCGCGCGAGGAAGCTTTTGAGCTTGTGGAGGCGATCGCATTGGAAACTTATCGGGAAACCGGAGAAGTAAAAATCCGGGAATGGCTGCTGAACCGGATTGAGGGATGTGAATGATACATATACTATTCATGATTTTGAAGGCACTGGGGATTTTATTCCTTGTTTTACTGGTTCTCGTGCTTCTTATCGTCTGCACCGTCCTGTTTCTTCCTTTTTAGCTACCGGGCGCAGGTTCTGAAAGAAGAAGAGGGATTTGCCTGCGTAAAAGCGAGCGGAAGAGTATCGTGGCTTTTCGGAGCTGTCGCGCTGACGGCCTCGTATGAGGAACAGAAGCCGGAGGCGCAGATTCTGCTTTTCGGGGCATCACTGGAAACATGGAAACGGCGGCTGAAAAAGATTCGCCGGGGAGAAGCGTCCGTGTCCCGGACGGAGGAAAATGAGACAGAAAATGCGCCGGAAGCAGAAAAAACAGCAGAGCAGAAAGCGGAAGCGAAAAAAGAGCAGACATCGGCGGAACAACCGGCAGAACAAAAACAGATACTGTAAAAAAACAAATGCTGCAAAGAGACGCAGAAAAAGACACAGAAAGCACCGGACCAGACAGAAAAACAGCAGAAGGTGACAGCACAGAAGGAGCAGCCAGAGCAAGAGCAGGAACCGGATGCGCCGAAAAAAAGCATTCTGGAACGGTTTTTCGGAAAGATCGAATATCTTCCGGAAAAACTGCTGAATCTTGTCAGCCGTCTGCTGCAGACAGCTTTCCGGCTGTTGGAATTTCCGTTCCGTCTGCTTGAAAAACTGGAGCAGAAAATCCAGGCAGGCAGACGGTTAAAAAGAAAGTGGGAGAGTGTGAAAAAATTCTTCCGTTCGAAGATGTTCCGTGAGGCACTGCTCCATGCAAAGAAAGAAGTGCTTTATTTCCTGAAGAAAGCAGCACCGAAAAAGTAACCGGCACAGTCCGGTTCGATTTGACGATCCGGCACTGACCGGAGAGACACTCGGCATTCTGGGTATGATTTATGGAAAACTGCCGAAAGACCTTTCCGTCCAGCCGGATTTCGAACAGGAAATTCTCCGGGGCGATGTCCGGATGAAAGGAAGTTTTCAGGCTGTGACAGCAGCCGGCATTGCACTTCGATTATTCCGGGATCAGAATCTTCGGAAAACCATACGACATTTCAAACACAAGGAGGCCTAAAAGATGGCAGAAAAGGACAACACATTTCAGAATACTGTAGAAGCACTGTTCCGCGGAATGGACAGCTTTATCACAACAAAGACGGTCGTAGGTGAGGCGATCCACATTGATGATACGATTCTTCTGCCGCTGGTAGACGTTTCCTTCGGCGTGGGAGCGGGTGCATTCGCAGAAAATGCAAAGAACAATGCAGGAGGCGGTATGGGCGGAAAAATTTCTCCGAGCGCCGTTCTTGTCATCAGCAAAAACGGAACGCGTCTGGTCAACATCAAAAACCAGGATGCTGTCACCAAAATCATTGACATGGCTCCGGATCTGATCAGCCGCTTTACCGGCAAAAAGGAAGAGGACGGGTATACCGCAGAGAAAGTAGAGCATATAATAAACCAAGAGGCGGATAAGGAGTAAGCTCGTTTGTGCAGAATTTTAGGTTTTCTGCTGTTCTGGATGGGGGTCGGGCTTCTCATCAGCCTGATGATCCGCAGCTCATTTCTTACGGTTCTTGCGGCCGCTCTGCTGCTGTGCGTGGGATATCATCTGTTCTGCAATACAGGGGAATAGTGAAAGATGCACAAAAAGATCGGAAATGAACTGGCTGATTTGTACAGAGAAATACTTGCAAAATGAAGAAAGCTGCGCTATAATAAGTCCATCTTAAATGAATCAGCCAACTATACTAATATCATAGATCAAGACGAGGGCGTCTTACCAGAACGAAAGTTTCGGTAGGATGCTCTTTTTTCTTTTAAGCATATGGATCGCTGGCAGGCTCAGCTTAAGAGACCACGCTATTTTTTTCTCCCTTTTAAAATATAAAATAGAGCACAACAGGGCATAAGCGAAAACTTATGTCCTGTTTGCTCTTTCCTGAACTTTTTAAAATCTTAATTTATTTTTGGACAGCAAAAAGCCTTCCCGGACTGGAAAGGCCTTTTTAACCATTCAACTTATGCACGCTCTACTTTTCCGGATCTTAAGCAGGAAGTACATACGTACATTTTCTGCGGTACACCGTCAACTTTAACTTTGACAGATTTTACGTTAGATTTCCACATTTTATTGCTTCTTCTATGTGAATGACTTACGTTGTTTCCGAAATGAGCACCCTTCTCACAAATTGCACACTTTGCCATGATTGCACCTCCTTGACATACGTACTTGAGTCAAAACGCATTTTAGACTCACAACATAAGTCATTCTAACAGATCTATACCGGTTTTGCAAGTAAAAAATGAAAAAAATTATATGAATTTTGAAGGTTTTTCATTTTAAACTTTCTTTTTTGCGGAAAAGCGGTTATAATGTATCGTAGAGTGGAGTCAGTTATTCCTGTCTCCATGTGTTTTGAATAGTATGATGGAATTGGAGGATACAAGGCATGAAAGGTCGTATGAATACAGGCTTGGGAGAAATCGTAATCAATCCGGATGTAATCGCCCTGTATGCGGGCAGCGTTGCTGTGGAGTGCTTCGGCATTGTCGGAATGGCGGCGGTAAACATGAAAGATGGACTGGTCAAACTTCTGAAAAAAAAGAGAGTCTGACACACGGAATTAATGTATCGATTTCGGAAAATAAAATTTCCTGGATTTCCACGTGATTGTTTCTTACGGAGTCAGTATTTCTGCCGTAACAGATAACCTGATCAATAATGTGAAATACAAGGTGGAAGAGTTCACCGGAATGGAAATTGAAAAAATCAACATCCTGGTTGAAGGCGTTCGCGTCATCGACTGATGGTAATAGGAGGAAATGAAGAAAGTGGCTACAAATACAATTGATGCCGGCTTACTGGCAAAAATGTTTCTGGCTGGTGCAAAAAATCTGGAAGTAAAGAAAGAGTGGATCAATGAGCTGAACGTGTTCCCGGTACCGGACGGCGACACAGGTACCAACATGACGCTGACGATCATGTCCGCAGTCAAGGAAGTAAACTCGCTCACAGAAGTGAACATGTACAACCTTTCCAAGGCAATCTCTTCCGGTTCTCTGCGCGGTGCCAGAGGTAACTCCGGCGTTATTCTTTCCCAGCTCCTTCGTGGCTTTACCAAGAAGATCCGCGACTATCAAGAGCTGAATGCAGAGATTCTTGCAGAGGCAATGGAAAAAGCAGTCGAGACTGCATACAAAGCCGTTATGAAGCCAAAAGAAGGTACCATCCTGACCGTGGCAAAGGGAGCAGCAGAGAAAGCAGCAGAGCTTGCACCGGAAAGCGAAGATCTGAACGCATTCATCGAGGACGTTCTCGCGCATGCAGAGTACGTGCTCTCCCAGACACCAGAGATGCTGCCTGTATTAAAACAGGCTGGCGTTGTGGATTCCGGCGGACAGGGTCTCTTAACCGTACTGCAGGGCGCATATGACGCGTTCCTCGGGAAAGAGATTGATCTGAATTTCGAGATGCCGGAAGCAAAGACAGAATTTGTCAGACCGTCCAAAGAGACAGAAAAAGAAAATCAAATTCGGCTACTGCACCGAGTTTATCATTATGCTGGAAAACCCGCTTCCGGATGAAGAGGTTTATGCATTCAAAGATTTCCTGAACGGAATCGGAGATTCGATCGTTCTCGTTGCAGACGACGAGCTGGTTAAGGTACACGTACATACCAACGATCCTGGAAAAGCAATTTCCAAGGCGCTGACGTACGGACAGCTGACCAGAATGAAGATCGACAACATGCGTGAGGAGCATCAGGAGCGCCTGATCAAGAATGCAGAAAAGATCGCAGCACAGCAGGCAGAGGAAGATAAGAAGAGAAAAGAAGCAGCAAAACAGCCGCCGAAGGAGAACGGATTCATCGCCGTGTCCATCGGAGAGGGAATCAAAGAGATCTTTCAGGGACTTGGTGTGGACTACATTATTGAGGGTGGACAGACGATGAACCCGAGCACTGAGGATGTGCTGACTGCAATTGAGAAGGTCAATGCAAAGAATATCTTTATTCTTCCGAATAACAAGAATATTATTCTCGCAGCCAATCAGGCAAAAGCCATGACTGAGGACAAAAATATCATCGTTGTTCCGACCAAAACCGTTCCGCAGGGCATCACAGCCATGATCAGCTATGTGCCGGAGAAATCTGCAGAAGAGAACGAGGAGGCCATGACAGAGGGCATCCAGATGGTGAAAACCGGTCAGGTAACGTACGCGGTACGTGATACCCACATCGATGAGAAAGAGATCCATCAGGGCGACATCATGGGACTTGGCGATCACGGACTTCTCGCTGTCGGACAGGATATTCTTACCGTTGCAGAAGAAACCATCCGCGCCATGGTCGATGAGGACAGCGAGCTGATCAGCATCTACTACGGTGAAGATATGAGTGAGGAAGATGCCGAAAGCCTTGGCGAAAAAAATCGAGCAGGCATATCCGGACTGCGATGTGGAAGTAAACTATGGCGGACAGCCGATTTACTACTGTGTCGTTTCGGTTGAATAAGAGTAAGGAAAGAAAAATATGAATACGGAACCCCTGACAACACTGAAGGGGATCGGTGAAAAAAACGGAGAAGCTGTTTGCAAAAGTAGGAATCTACAATTTGCAGCAGCTTCTGCATTATTATCCAAGAGATTATGACTGCTATGCAGAGCCGGTTCCCCTTCGCGAATGCAGACAAGAGGAAAAAGAATGCGGTATACGGAAGAATTGTCCACAGTCCGTCGGTAAAAGGAAACCAGAGAAAGAGCGTCGTTGTCCTGGAACTCTACGAGGAGCCGGTGCGGCTGCAGCTTACCTGGTTTAATATGCCGTTTCTGCGGAGCACGCTGAAGAAAGGCAGTGTTTTTATCTTCCGCGGAAAGATACAGGAAAATCAGGCCGTCTCGTGATGGAGCAGCCGGAAATCTTCACTCCTGCCGCATACCATGAGCTTCTGGCAAATCTTCAGCCGGTTTATGGGCTGACAGCCGGTCTCACGAACAAGATGGTGAGCAAGGCCGTCGCACAGGTGCTGGAGCGATGCGCACCTGCGCAGGACTATCTGCCGGAGAAAATCCGTGCCCGGTATGAACTCTGTGAAATCAATTATGCCCTCCATGAGGTTCATTTCCCAAAAGACCAGGAGCATCTGGCAACGGCGCGGCGCAGAATTGTGTTCGAAGAGTTTTTTCTCTTCATCCTGTCCCTGCGGCAGTTAAAAGAGCAGACGGAGGGAATTACCAATGTGTTCCCGATCCGCGCCGTCTGGAAGACGGAGGAAGTCATCGAAAATATGCCGTACCGTCTCACGAATGCACAGATGCGCGTGTGGGGCGAACTGGAGCGGGACTTAAAAGGCCATACCCGCATGGCGCGGCTGGTACAGGGAGATGTCGGAAGCGGAAAGACAATTCTGGCATTCCTTGCAATGATTATGACAGCCGAGAACGGCTACCAGTCGGCGCTGATGGTTCCGACGGAGGTCCTGGCGCGGCAGCATTATGAATCGCTCTGCACTCTGTTAAAAGAAAACAATCTGACGGAATACAATCCCCGCCTTCTGACTGGATCCACGAAAGCAAAAGAACGCCGGGAAATTTATGCCAGTCTGGAAGACGGAAGCTGCAAAATGGTGATCGGCACACATGCACTGATTCAGGAAAAGGTACAGTACAAAAAAATCTGGCGCTTGTCATCACAGACGAACAGCACCGCTTCGGTGTCCGGCAGAGAACGGCACTTGCTGAAAAAGGGGAACCGCCGAATGTTCTCGTTATGAGTGCAACGCCGATTCCAAGAACTCTGGCTATCATTCTGTACGGAGATCTTTCGATTTCTGTGATTGATGAACTTCCGGCGAAGCGTCTGCCGATCAAAAACTGTGTGGTGGATACGTCTTACCGTCCAAAAGCTTACCGCTTTATCACGCGTCAGGTCGAACTGGGCCGTCAGGCGTATGTGATCTGCCCGATGGTGGAGGAGAGCGAGGGTCTGGAAGCGGAAAACGTCACCGACTATACACAGCTCCTGAAAAAGAGCTGCCGGGCATCACAGTAGAGATGCTGCACGGACAGATGAAGGCGGCGCAGAAAAACCAGATCATGGAGCGGTTCGCCAGCGGAGAAATCCAGGTACTCGTCTCGACGACAGTCGTGGAGGTCGGTGTCAACGTGCCGAATGCCACGGTGATGATGGTGGAAAATGCCGAACGTTTCGGCCTTGCACAGCTCCATCAGCTCCGCGGACGTGTCGGAAGAGGAGAGCATCAGTCCTACTGTATTTTCATCCGCGGAAACAAAGATCAGGAGACCGCCAAACGTCTGGAAATCCTGAACCATTCGAACGACGGGTTTTATATTGCTTCGGAAGATTTGAAACTGCGCGGCAGCGGCGATCTGCTGGGAACGCGCCAGAGCGGGGATATGGAATTCCAGATGGCAGATATTTTCCGGGATGCCGATATCCTGCAGAAAGCGAGTGAGGCGGCTTCAGAACTGCTTGCCGACGATCCTTATTTTGAAAAACCGGAGCATGAACTGCTGAAAAAGGTAATGAAATCGTATCTTGATCTGGAAAACCACGACATTGGATTGTGAAAAATTACAAAAAATCCGGCTTTAAAATGCAAAATCGGATAAAAAATAACAGCCTGATTGGATAGTATGGAAAATGACTGTACAATTTCGTGGAAAATTCGTGCGAAATCAGATATTACTTGAAATGACAAAAAATTCATGTATCATAAACAAGGAATCAAAAAATGTGCGGACCGTGAGTGTCAAGCGTTCGCCTGGATGATAGTTCGCAGGACGGCTCTTCCAAAATATACAGGGCCGGTCCAAATGGGAGGAAACAGATATGGTAAAGAAAAAACCAGCTGCCCAGGCTAAGACAGCAGAGAACGAGGCAGTAAAAGTAGAGACCAAAGCAGCAGAAAAAACAACCGCAGCAGAGAAAAAGAAGCTGTAAAAGAAGTTGCAAAAGAAGTTGTAAAGGAAACTGCAGCAGCAGAGGAAGCACCTGCAAAAGCAGAAGAAAAACCGGCAGCAAAAGCTGCAAAAACAACCCGCACAACAGCAAAGAAAACAACGACAAAGAAAGCGGCTGCACCGAAAAACCAGCAGCAGTGAAAAAGCCGGCAGAGAAAAAATCACCTGCAAAAGCAGCAAAGAAAGAAGCGGAGCAGGAGATGATTCTGCAGTTCGGCGGAAGAGAAATCAAGGAGAAAGATCTGTACGAGAGAATCCAGCAGATCTGGATCGAAGGATATGGCAAGAAAGCAGAGGAATTAAAGAGCCTGAAGGTTTATGTAAAACCGGAGGAATTTACTGCTTACTACGTAATCAATGATGATGTAACCGGAAGCATTGATCTGTAAGTATTATGTACAGCTGCAGGAGCAAGAAAAAAAGCGTGAGCTTTTCCGAAAAGAAAAGAGCTCACGCTTTTTGATGCCTGTTCCGGCATCAGGATGTTATACCGGGATGATTAGTACTGGCCAGAAGAACCGCCGGACATCTGGCGTTCCTGCTGCTCAATCATCTTTTTTGACCATATAACCTCCGACAGAACCATTCTGTTTGGAAGTCAGGTTACCGTTGTAGCCATCACTGAGCGGCACGCCGAGTTCGCTTGCCACCTCAAATTTGAATTTGTCCAGAGCGCCTTTTGCTTCTGGTACTGCTGCGGTATTCGATGAACGATTCGCCATGTTCATTCCCTCCTTTATCTTTGTGCTTGTTAAAAGCTGCTGTGAAGCAGATCCGGATGTGTTTTTCATCTGTTCTGCTACGGTCATAGTATGTGGAAAGAAAACAAAAATAAACTTCCAGATTCTGTATTTTTTCCGGAAAAGCGGAGAAAGTAAAAGAAAGAAGGAAAAATGGAACGGCAGAAAAATATAAAAACTGTGTAAAAAATTCACAAAAAGAATTGCGTTTTGAAAATAAATTTGTTATAATTGCTGTACATGGTAGTAAAAACAGGAGAAGGGGCGGTTTGCAGTAATGAATATTGGAATCATAGCACACAACAGCAAGAAGAGTCTGATCGAGGATTTCTGTATTGCATACAAGGGAATCCTCATGAAACATGAGGTGTACGCCACCGGAACCACCGGACGGCGGATTGAAGAGGTGACGAACCTTCATGTACACAAGTTTCTGCCTGGAAGCGTAGGCGGAGACAAACAGTTTACCGAGATGATTGAACGCGGCGATATGGATATGGTAATTTTCTTTTACAATCCGACGATGATCAATCCGAAAAGAGCCGGATGTCTACAAAATTATCCGTACCTGCGACCAGTACAATATCCCGATTGCAACAAATATCGGAACTGCGGAGTCTCTGATTTTGGGACTTGCAAGAGGAGATTTGGACTGGAGAGAGCAGCTGAAAGCCGATTGATCCATCAAACAAAAACAGTAAGGACGAAAATAAGACCAACATGAGAGTAATAGCAGGAAAATGCCGGAGTCTTCCATTAAAGACGGTTCCCGGCAGACAGACCCGGCCGACGACGGACCGGATCAAAGAAACCTTATTTAATATGCTTCAGCCGTATCTGCCGGATGCGCGTTTTCTCGACCTGTTCGCCGGAAGCGGGGCGATCGGAATCGAGGCGTTGAGCCGCGGCGCCGAGCGCGCGTGGTTCGTAGAGCAGAACAAAGCTGCAGCAGACTGTATCCGGCAGAATTTAAAATTTACGAAGCTGGAACAGCAGGCAGTGCTCCTGCCCATGGAAGCGCATGCAGCTCTGCAGTCGCTTCAGGGACAGGAGCCTTTTTGACTGCATTTTTATGGACCCGCCATACGATAAGGGGACTGGAAAAGGACGTGCTGTATGCGTTCCGCGACGCCTCTTTTATCGGTGAGGATACCTTAATTATTGTAGAAGCATCGCTGAATACTGATTTCGACTGGGCGGAGGATGCCGGATACGAAATTCTGAAGAAAAAAAATCTATAAGACAAATGTCCATGTATTCCTTTACCCCGAAAAGCAAACACGAAGGAGTAAAAGAATCATGAAGACAGCCGTATACCCGGGAACTTTTGACCCTGTAACGTATGGTCATCTGGATGTCATTCTGCGTGCATCCAAGCTTTTTGACCGCGTAATCGTGGGAGTTTTACATAATTCCTCAAAATCTCCGTTGTTTTCTGTGGAAGAACGTGTTAATATACTAAAGAAAGCGACCCAGGACATTCCAAATGTCGAAGTCCGTTCTTTCAGCGGGCTCGCTGTTGATTTTGCGAAGGAATGCCAGGCGCATACGATCGTCCGCGGACTCCGCGCGATCACAGACTTTGAATATGAACTGCAGATGGCACAGACGAACCGCGTTCTGGAACCGGAAGTAGATACCACGTTTCTGATTACCTCGCTGGAGTATGCGTACCTCAGCTCCACGGTAGTAAAAGAAGTAGCTGCTTTTGGCGGCGACATTCACAAATTTGTTCCGGATTTTGTGGAAAAAAGAAATCCGCGCAAAGTATGCCGCCCGAAATTCAGAAGGAATGCCGCAGGATAAAAAGATAAGGAGAATTAAAATGAGCAGCAGAATTGAACAGATCATCGAAGAAATTGAGGAGTATGTAGAGAGCTGTAAATATCAGCCGCTGTCTACCACCAAAATCGTTGTAAATAAAGAAGAATTAGAAGAGCTTCTCCGTGAGCTCCGTCTGAAAACACCGGACGAGATCAAACGGTACCAGAAGATCATCAGCAACAAAGATGCGATTCTGGCAGATGCACAGAACAAGGCAGATGCCATCATTGCAGAGGCACAGGCAAAGGCAAGAGAGATGGTAGAGCAGAGTGAAGTGATGCAGTCAGCATACGCACAGGCAAATGAGACCGTCAACAATGCAAACCAGCAGGCACAGGAAATCCTGGATGCTGCAACCAACGATGCCAACAGCATCCGTCTCGGTGCCATTGGATATACCGATGATATGCTTGCCAACTTAAGCAATATTATGACGACTGCATTAAACGATGCAGGAGAGAAATACAACAGCTTTGTAGAATCCCTGACAAGCTGCTACAATACCGTTGTTCAGAACAGAAGTGAGCTCTCCCGCAGGGTGCTCCGGAAGAAGAGCAGCCAGAGGAAGAAGTTGTCGTACCGGAATATGATCCGGCATCAGAAGAGGAAAGCGAAGAGGAATAAACCAAGCGTTCCTGCGAAAGCAGCACAGCAGAGCTTCCCGGCAAGATAAGGCCAGAGGGGCAGACCGCTGTTATGGATCATACAGTTTGTCTGGGCAGTGACAGAGAGACCGCCGAAGGCGGCGCAGGTAAGGACAGCAGAGACTTTTCCGGCGTAAGGAAGAGAGGACGCGGCAAGCTGTGCGATTCCCGTCGTGATTTCCAGCACGCCGCAGAGCAGGGGCGAGGCGGAACCAAACGGATGCAGATCCATCAGAAGTCCGGACAGAATGGAAAACAGGATGATGTATCCGCCAAGCTGTGTAATGATTTCAAATCCGTTCATGATAGAGGTGTCCAGCAGGTTTCCTTTGGAAGTCTGTTTTGACATCTCTTTTTTTTTCCACGGAATGTGTCCGATGGGCGGTGTGCCGGTGCAGGCGGAAGCGGCGGAAAACAAGCCGGAACAGAAAACCGGTCAGAAAATTGGAACCGTAGAGCACGCCGAAGACGAACCCGGGATGGATCTGTCCGGAAAACGCAGTTAAGATAACATAGGAAGACAGAAAAGCAGGACTCGGACTGCTGCAGAAGGTTAAAAGATAGCATGCTTCGTTCCGGTCAATTTCTTCTGCCTCATAGAGCTGGGCAGTGATGCGCGCTCCCATGGGAAAACCGCAGAAAAGACCGAGAAAAAGTGCATAAAACCCAGCCGGGGAAAGACCGAAAACCGTTTGAAAAAACTTCTGCACGGGCAGAGATCCGCCGCGCGGCTCCTGTTTCCAGAAGAAGAGATGTCAGAATCAGAAACGGCAGAAGTGACGGAAGAATGGTATGAAACCAGAGATTGACACCCTCGCAGGCATAGAAAAAAGTCCGCGCGGGAAAGATAAGAAGACAGAAAAAAGAAGCAGGGAAGAGAGAAATAAAAGTGATTTTTTCATGACGTTCGAACCTCCTCCCGCTTTCTAAAATAGAGTATGACGAAGCTTTGAAAAAAGAAGATGGGAGAAGAAAAAATGAGTGTATTAGCAGGATTAAAACCGGAACGGGTATTTTATTATTTTGAAGAGCTCTGCCGCATTCCGCACGGCTCCGGAAACACAAAAGAAGTGAGCGACTATCTGGTTCAGTTTGCAAGGGACCATGAATTATCCTGGTATCAGGATGCGTCCAACAACGTGGTCATCCGCCGCCCGGCATCGAAGGGATGTGAATTGGCTCCGACCGTGATTCTGCAGGGCCACTGCGATATGGTCTGCGAGAAGAAGCCGGGCAGCAGCCACGATTTTACGAAGGACGGCCTTGAGCTTCACATCGACGGCGATGAGATTTATGCCAGGGACACGACGCTTGGCGGAGACGACGGAATTGCCGTTGCCTATATGCTGGCTGTGCTGGAATCGGATGATCTGCAGCTTCCGGCCATCGAGGCACTGATTACGACGGATGAAGAGATCGGACTGCTCGGCGCAGCAGCATTAAACGGAATGAATTAAAGGGAAGAACACTGTTAAATATGGATTCTGAAGAGGAAGGCATTCTCACCGTATCGTGCGCAGGCGGTATGACAGCCATGATGGATCTGCCGGTGCGCAGAAGCGAAGTGATGGGTGAGCAGATGGAAGTGACGATTTCCGGTCTTGCCGGTGGCCATTCCGGTACGGAAATCCACAAAAACCGTGCCAACTCCAACATTCTGGCGGGCCGTTTCCTGTACGAACTGGCAGGAAAGATGGATTATGCCCTGATCGAGCTGGAGGGCGGTTTAAAAGACAACGCCATTCCGCGGACAACCCGCATGCTTCTTGCCATCGACGGCGGAGAGAAAGAGATCTTAAAAGAGGAAGCATCACGCTTCACCGAAAATCTTCGCAGAGAGTACAGCGGAACAGATGACGGTATTACCGTTACGGTAGAGAAAACAGGCGAGGGCGCTGCACCGGCGCTTCATCCGGTCAGCCTGCAGAAAACCGTCTTTTTTCCTGATGAATCTTCCGAACGGGGTACAGAAGATGAGCGGCCAGATCCCGGACTGGTGGAAACATCCCTGAACCTCGGCATTCTGAAATTAGAGCCGGATCACCTGCATGCGTGTGCGAGTGTGCGGAGCTCCGTGGGAAGTGCAAAAGAAGCCCTTTCCGACAAGCTGGAGTATCTGATCGGTTTCCTGGGCGGTGAGTTCCACGTAGAGGGCGCGTACCCGGCATGGGAGTATAAAGAGGATTCTGCCCTCCGCGATCTGATGGTGGCGGAATATGAAGCCATGTATGGACAGAAACCGGCAGTGGAAGCGATTCATGCCGGACTGGAATGCGGTCTGTTCTATGAAAAGCTTTCCGGTCTTGACTGTGTATCTTTCGGCCCGAACATGAAAGCAATCCACACGACCGAGGAGCGGCTTTCGATTTCCTCCGTGGAGAGAACGTATCAGTACCTGTGCCGCGTTCTGGAGCAGCTTTCGAAACGGCAGGCATAAAAACTGCCCGTGTCTATTTCAAAAAAGTTTCTGAAAAACAGTCATAAAACAGAAAAGACAGGCATAAAGTAACAGGGTGGGGATTGAATTTCCAAAGCGTTTACCATCCGATAAGAAAAATGGCTGAAAGCAGGAGCAAAAAAGGAGATTAGGGGACATGGATATACTGTTATGGCATGAGATTCTGGAACCATACGAGCTGGCTGTCAAGGAATTACAGGTGAAATTCCGGCATCTGATCAAGGAGCACCACGGAAAAGGGCTGTACTCACCGATCGAGAGCGTGAGCGGCCGTGTGAAGAGTGTTTCCAGTATTCTGGAAAAAATGCAGAGAAAGGGCATTGCGCCCGAAGAGATGGAGGAGCAGGTGGAGGATATCGCGGGCATCCGCATCATCTGTCAGTTCGTTGAAGATATCGAAAAGGTTGCCGACCTGATCCAGAAGCGGTCGGATATTGAGATTAAGAGCGAGAAAGACTACATCCGCCACATGAAGGACAGCGGTTACCGGAGCTATCACCTCATTGTTTACTATACCGTGGAGACGATGAACGGCCCGAAGCGCATCCAGGTGGAAATCCAGATCCGCACGATGGCGATGGATTTCTGGGCGACGATTGAGCACTCGCTGCAGTACAAATATAAGGCAAACATTCCGGATCACATCCGGGAGCGCTTAAGCGCAGCTGCAAAGGCGATCATTGTGCTGGATAATGAGATGTCCTCTGTGCGGAGTGAGATTATGGATGCACAGAATTCCTCCCAGATGCAGCGGAATCTGATCACGGATATCCTGAATAATATCGAGAATCTTTACAAGGTGACGAACAAACGCGAAGTAGAAAAAATTCAGGATGAGTTTTATCACATCTATGCGCAGAACGATCTGCAGGAGTTAAAACGGTTCCACAAAGAACTGGATCTGATTGCAGAGGGATACCGCGCACAGGCAATTACAGACGAACTTTAGAACAAAAGGGGATAAACGGATATGATCACACTGCCGGAAGCCTTTGAGCAGGAGATGAAACAGCTGCTCGGTGAGGAAGAATATGAGGCATACCGCAAGACATTTGACGAGGCGGTACATAGAGGACTGCGGGTAAACAACGGAAAAATTTCGACAGAAGAGTTTCTTAGTCGGACCGATATTCCGCTTAAGAAGGTTCCGTGGATCCCCAATGGATTTTATTACGATGAAGAGAGCTGCAATCCGGCAAAGGATGCCGATTACTATGCGGGCCTGTATTATCTGCAGGAGCCGAGTGCGATGACACCGGCATCCCGCCTTCCAATTGAGCCGGATGACCGTGTGCTCGATCTCTGTGCGGCACCGGGTGGAAAGGCAACGGAGCTGGGAAGCCGGATCGGTGAGGGCGGCATGCTGCTGGCAAACGATATCAGCAATTCGCGGGCGAAGGCGCTGCTGCGCAACCTGGAAATCCAGGGAGTGGGACGTCTTCTCGTGACGAGCGAGGATCCGGAAAAATTAGTAACCTTGTATCCGGCCTTTTTTGACAAGATCCTTCTTGACGCGCCGTGCTCTGGGGAGGGCATGTTCCGAAAAGAGAGCTCAATGCTGCGCTACTACAGTGAAAATGGGCCGGAGCATTATGTGCCGATCCAGAAAAAACTGATCGAGCAGGCGTATCAGATGCTTGCAGAGGGCGGAGAGCTGCTGTACTCTACCTGTACGTTTTCTGTAAAGGAGAACGAAGAGGTCATCGCAGGGCTGCTGGATGCGCATCCGGATATGGAAGTGCAGGAAATTACCCCGGGTTACGAAGGGTTTGCGCCGGGAGTATCCGTGAATGGCCGCGATCTTTCCCGGTGCGTTCATATTTTCCCGCAGCGGATGGAGGGAGAAGGCCATTTCGTGGCGCTCCTGAAAAAGCAGGGAGAGAGCCGGAAACGGCAGCCGTCCCGACTTTTGGAAACGACAAAGAAGCTGCCGAAAGAGGCGGAAGAGTTTCTTGCTGGCGTGCGCATGGACTGGAAGAATGGTTCGTTTGCCCTTGTGAAAGACCAGCTCTATTTTCTGCCGGAAGGTGTCTGTGCGGCAAAGGGTCTGCGCTATCTGCGGACCGGACTTTCGCTTGGCACCGTAAAGAAAAACCGCTTCGAGCCGTCCCAGGCGCTGGCGGCGTATCTGAAAAAAGAAGAATACGTTTCGTGTTTGACCATTCCCAAGGGAGATGACCGTGTCATGCGCTACTTAAAGGGTGAGACACTCTCGTTTTCCGAGGAAGAGTGTCAGGGGAAAAAAGGGCTGGGTGCTTGTGTGCCTGGATGATTTCCCACTTGGCTGGGGAAAAATAAACAACGGAACGTTAAAGAATAAATATTATGCAGGATGGCGGATGGTATGAGTAAATTACGACTCGATAAATATCTGGCGGACATGGGTGTGGGAACACGCCAGGAAGTAAAGGCCCTGATCCGGAAGGGACGGGTGGCCGTAGACGGAATTACGGCAAAAGCCCCGGAACTGAAAGTCGACCCGGATGAAGCGCAGGTGACTGTGGACGGAAACAGCATTTCCTATGTGAAAATGGAATACTGGATGCTCCACAAACCGGCGGGTGTCGTCTCTGCGACGGAGGACCGCCGTGACCGGACCGTACTTGATCTTTTTAAGTGATGCGGCAAGAAAAGACCTCTTTCCGGTCGGACGGCTCGACAAGGACACCGAAGGGCTGCTGCTGATTACGAACGACGGAGCCCTTTCCCACCGGCTGCTCTCTCCGAAATCGCATGTCTCGAAAGTGTATGAGGCCGTGATTGACGGAAAAGTGACAGAAGAAGATCGGCAGGCATTTGCCGAAGGGCTCGACATTGGGGACGACAAACCGACACTTCCGGCCGAGCTTACCATTCTGGAAACGACAGAAAAAGCCTGGCATTTTTGAAAGCCGGATCCGCATTACCATCTGTGAGGGCCGCTTCCACCAGATCAAGCGCATGTTTGAGAAGATCGGAAAAACGGTCGTCTATTTGAAACGGCTGTCGATGGGGAGCCTGGAACTTGATCCGGCGCTGCCAAAGGGCAGTGCCCGTCTCCTGACGCAGGAAGAAAAAGCGGCGCTTGGCATAGCGGACGCCGAAAGACAGAGAGGAAAGTAAAGCATGCCTTTTTACCAATTACAAGAGAAGAGATGAAGGAACGGGGAATCGAACAGTTTGACTTTGTCTATGTCATCGGAGATGCCTACGTGGACCATTCCTCGTTCGGACCGGCAATCATCAGCCGTGTGCTCGAGGCGAACGGCTATTCCGTCGGCATCATCTCACAGCCGGACTGGAAGGACGAGAACAGCATTTCGATTTTCGGTGAACCGCGTCTTGGCTTTCTTGTCTCTTCCGGAAATATGGACTCCATGGTAAACCATTATACCGTGGCGAAAAAGCACCGAAAAACAGATGCCTTTACGCCGGGCGGTGTCATGGGAAAACGGCCGGACCGCGCGGTTACCGTGTACGGCAATCTGATCCGGAGAACGTATAAACATACACCGATGATCCTCGGCGGCATCGAGGCATCGCTCCGGCGCCTTTCGCATTACGATTACTGGTCTGACCAGGTGCGCCGCTCCGTCCTTCTCGATTCCGGTGCGGATCTGATTTCGTACGGAATGGGAGAACTTTCGATCGTAGCGATTGCAGATGCACTTGCGGCTGGCATTGACGTTCATGATGTCACCTTTATTCCGGGAACCGTTTATCGGAGCAAAACGCTGGATCACCTGATTGATCCGGTGGTGCTGCCGTCATTCGAGGAGGTGCGGGAGAGCAAGCGGACGTATGCGGAGAGCTTTGCGATTCAGTATAAAAATACCGATGCCATCAATGCGAAGCCGATGGCAGAGCCGTATGAGGGCCAGGGCTACATTGTACAGAATCCGCCTTCCCGTCCTTTGACAGAGCAGGAGATGGATGATGTCTATGCGCTTCCATACATGCGCGCCTATCACCCAAGCTATGAAAAAGACGGCGGTGTGCCGGCGCTTGGGGAAATCAAATACAGTCTGACGAGCAACCGCGGCTGCTTTGGGTCCTGCAGTTTCTGCGCGCTGACGTTCCACGAGGGACGCGTTGTGCAGACAAGAAGCCACGAATCCATTCTGGCGGAAGCGCGGCAGATGGTTCAGGAAAAAAGAATTTAAGGGCTATATTCACGATGTCGGCGGCCCGACGGCGGATTTCCGCGGTCCGGCATGCAAAAAGCAGCTCACCAAAGGCGCCTGTCCGAACCGGAACTGTCTCTTCCCGGAGCCGTGTAAAAATATGGTGGCAGATCACAGAGATTATGTGAAGCTGCTGCGGGAATTAAAAGACATTCCGGGCGTGAAGAAAGTCTTTATCCGCTCCGGCATCCGTTTTGACTATGTCCTGGCCGATAAAGACCAGACGTTCCTTTCCGAGCTGGTAAAGGATCACGTCAGCGGTCAGCTCCGCGTTGCGCCGGAGCACGTTTCGAACCGTGTGCTTTCCTATATGGGAAAAAACCGCGCCACGAAGTATATCAGGAATTTATCCGCCGCTTCGATGCGTGCAACAAAAAGACGGGGAAGCAGCAGTACGCACTTCCGTATTTTATGTCGTCCCATCCGGGGTGTGACTTGGAGGATGCGGTGGAGCTTGCCGAGTACATCCGCGATATGGGATTTATCCCGGAGCAGGCACAGGACTTCTATCCGACGCCTTCCACACTTTCCACCTGTATGTACTATACTGGTCTTGACCCGCGGACGATGGATCCGGTTTACGTGCCGAAATCGCCGCATGAGAAGGCGATGCAGCGTGCGCTGATTCAGTACCGGAATCCGGAGAACTATGAGCTCGTCTGCGAGGCACTGCGCCGGACACACCGGGAGGATCTGATTGGATTCGGACCGAAATGTCTCGTACGGCCGAGAAAGATGGCCGGGGAGGCAGGAAAACCGTCAAGAGGAAAAGGGTCCAACAGAAAAGGCTTTGGCCAGAAGACGGCGAATGACCGTTCCGGACAGGGAAAAGCCAAAACAGGCGGACGGCCGAAAAAGACGCTCCGCAACGTGCACAAAAAAAGAAATAAACACGCAGAAGATGAGCGGGGATCTTATCGAAGAAGGGAAATGACAGAAGAATGAAGATCAGAAAAGGGGATTACGGCTATATCCGCCGGGAAAAGAAAAAAAAAGACTGCTTGTGACACTGGGACTGTTCGTCCTTCCGGCCATCGTTTTTATTGTCGGACTTGTGCTTGCAGACGGAAACAAGAGCAACATTTTTACGGTTGTCGCCGTAGTAGGCTGTCTGCCGGGCTGCCGCGCCGCCGTCGGTTTTATCATGATGGTTATGCAAAAAGCCAGTGGACAAAGCAGTGTACGATGCCATTGAGGCAAAAAAGGAAAACTGCTGATGGGATATGAAATGTATATCACACAGGAAAAATCGAGTCTGATGATCGAAGCAGCGGCGTTCTGCGGTGAGGAGATCGCCTGCTACACCTCGCGTGCCAAAGACCAGAAACAGATCGAGGACTGCACTACGTATCTGAACAAGATCATCCGTGCCAACGGCTACAAATGCCATGTGAAGATTTTTGAGCGGGAAAAAAGCGTTTCTGGAGCGCCTCGATTCCCTGAACCGCAACTACGATGAGCTGGAAAAAGAGCGCCAGTGAAAACTTCAAACCGGATGAGCGGTACCCGGATCTGTCCCGCACGGAACTGGTGAAACACACGATGCTGGCGCTGGCACTGTAGGAGACCATTGCTATGAGAGAACTGACCGTGACAGAAAAAGACTGCGCGCAGCAGCTCATCAAATATCTGTCCAAATATATGGAGGAGGCGCCAAAGAGCTTCTTCTATAAAATGCTGCGAAAGAAAAACATTGTGCTGAACCAGAAAAAGGCGGACGGCAGTGAAAAGCTGAAAACAGGCGATACGATCCGGCTGTATCTGGCGGAAGAGACCATCGAAAAATTTCGGAAAACACCGGAAAAACCGGCGGCTGGAAAACAGGTAAAGTATCCGAAGCTGGATATCGTCTATGAAGACGAAAAAGTAATTTTCCTGAACAAGCCGGCAGGTGTCCTCTCACAGAAGGCGAAAGAGACGGATGTGAGCCTTACCGAAGCGCTCGGCGCCTATCTTTCGGAAAAAAATGCCGGGGAGGAGACCATGTTCCGCGCCGGACTCTGCAATCGTCTGGACCGGAACACCAGCGGTCTGATTCTTGCCGGAAAAACCGTTGCGGCGACGCAGCAGCTTTCAGAACTGATCGCAGAGCGGGCTGTTGGAAAATACTATCTGACGGTTGTAAAAAGGAACCGTGACAGAGACAGAGCGGATCCGCGGATACCTCACAAAAATGAGAGGACAAACCGTGTTTCGATTCAGAGAGCAGCAGCAGGGAGATGCTGTTTACATAGAAACCGCATACCGGCCGCTCTGTGCCGGAAGAGGCTGTACGCTGCTGGAGGTTGAGCTGGTGACCGGAAAGAGCCATCAGATCCGCAGCCATCTCGCGAGCATCGGTCATCCGCTTGCGGGAGATACGAAATACGGGGATGCGGAGTTTAACCGCCGCTTCCGGGAAAAATACGGACTGAAATACCAACTTCTCCATTCGTGGAAGGCGGTATTTCCAGAGCTTACGGGCACCTTATCGGATCTGTCCGGAAAAACCTTTACAGCGCCCCTGCCATCATCCGTGCGCCGGATTTTACAGGGAGAACATTTAACGGGAGAAGGATTATGAGCCGAAAAGACAACGAAAAGAAAGAAACAAAACCAAGAAAAACGGAGGAGACGAGCATCGGACGGGAAATCTGGGAATATGTAAAAATGATCGCCATTGTCGTGGCAGTCGTCGTTTTTGTGGAGCAGGTCATTGTCATCAACGCAAGAATCCCATCTCCTTCCATGGAAAACACGATTATGACCGGAGACCAGATCTTCGGTAACCGCCTTTCTTATGTAAAGAGCGATCCGCAGCGGTATGACATCGTTATTTTCTATTATCCGGACGACGAGAAGCAGAAGTTTATCAAGCGCGTCATCGGACTGCCGGGAGAGACGGTTACGATCCGCGACGGAAAGGTGTATATCAACGATTCCACCGAGTCGCTGCGCGATGATTTCTGCCCGGAAACACCGGTCGGCGATTTCGGACCGTATGAGGTGCCGGAGGGCTGCTACTTTATGCTCGGCGACAACCGGAACGTATCAAAGGATTCCCGCTACTGGCTGAATCCGTACGTAGAAAAAGACAAGATCATCGGCAAGGCCTTTCTGCGCTACTGGCCGCTGAACAAAATTTCTATGATTGAATAAGAACAGAACGAAGACGAGGACAGGAATTATGGCATGGACATCGAGGGGACTCCGCGGATCAACGCTGGAGGAAATGATCAACCGCACAAACGAGCAGTACCGTGACAAGCATCTGGCACTGATCCAGAAGGTGCCGACGCCGATCACCCCGATCAAAATAGATAAGGAGAGCAGACACATCACGCTGGCTTATTTTGAAAAGAAGAGTACCGTTGATTATATCGGCGCTGTACAGGGCATTCCGTCTGCTTCGATGCCAAAGAGTGCAAAACGGATTCCTTTCCGCTCGCAAACATCCACGAGCACCAGGTCACGTTTATGAAAGATTTCGAGCAGCAGGGGGGGATTTCCTTCCTGCTGCTGTATTTTACGGCGCGGGACGAATATTATTACCTGCGGTATGAGACGATGAAAACCTTCTGGGACCGCGGACAGAACGGCGGAAAGAAGCATTTTTCCTACACCGAGCTTGAAACGTCATTCTTCCTTCCCAGAACGGGAAGCAGCGTTCTCGTCCCGTACCTGAACGGAATCCAGAAGGATCTGGAGATACGGGATTCGAAAGCGGATTAAAATTTTTGGGTTGACAGGAAAATGTTTTCCGATATACTAACCATAGTTTTAAATTTAATATGGTAATATGGTAGCGAACTAAAGCGAAAAAGTGAGGACAACAAAACATGGATCGATTAATTCATACCCCGGAAGGCGTCCGGGATGTCTACAATCAGGAATGTACGAAAAAATTATACCTGGAGAATCAGATTGAGCAGGTATTTCATGCGTTTGGATATCAGGATATTGAAACCCCGACGTTCGAGTTTTTTGATGTATTCGGAAGAGAAGTGGGAACAACACCGTCCCGCGAGCTCTACAAATTCTTTGACCGCGACGGCAACACCCTTGTGCTCCGTCCGGACTTTACCGTCGATTGCACGTGCAGCCTCCATGTATTTCATGGAAGAGACGATGCCGATCCGCCTTTGCTACAGAGGAAGCAGCTTCGTCAACAGCAGCAGCTATCAGGGCCGCTTAAAAGAGTCCACCCAGATGGGCGTCGAGCTCTTAAACGATGATTCCGCAATGGCAGACGCAGAGATCATTGCGATGACCGTAAAAGTTATGCTGGATGCCGGTCTTACCGATTTCCAGATCAGTATCGGCCACGTAGGTTTCTTCCAGGCGCTCGCCGAGGAAGCTGCTCTCTCCGAGGATGTTCTGAACGAATTAAAAGAACTGATTTCCATTAAAAATCATTTTGGCGCCGAGGAGCTGCTGGCAAAACAGAACCTTCGAAGTGATCTGTTTGAAGCACTCCGTGATGTTCCGCAGCTGTTCGGAAATGCAGAGATTCTCGAAAAGGCAAAAGGCCTTACAAGAAATCCGGCGGCAAGAGAGGCACTCGATCGTCTGGCTACGATCTATGAGATCGTTAAAGATTACGGCTATGAAAAATACGTCTTCTTCGATCTCGGTCTTTTAAGCAAATTCCATTACTACACCGGTATTATTTTCCAGGCCTACACCTACGGCACCGGCGAGCCGATCGTAAAAGGCGGCCGCTACGATGCACTGCTGCAGCACTTCGGAAAGAAGGCGCCGGCGATCGGATTCTGTACTGTCATGGAATCTCTGATGAATGCACTGGAGCGCCAGAAAATTTCTCTTCCGATTGTCAATACGAAAACGATGCTGCTCTACCCGGATTTCCTTCAGCCGCTGGCCGTAAAACTTGCCAACGAGCACAGAAGCAAAGGCATGGATGTCGCGCTGGTCTGCTTTGCAAGGGACAAAGGTTCTTGCAGATTATGAAGAATACGGCAGAAAGAACCAGTTCGGCGGCATTGTCTATATTCAGAAGAGCGATTCGGTGCTTGCCATCAATTTGTCGACAGGAGAAGTACAGCCGGTGGAGCTGTAGGAGAGGAAGGGTACGAAAAAGATGAGATATTTGACCATTGCACTGACAAAGGACGCCTGGCGTACCAGACGCTGGAGCTGCTGGAAAAAGTCGGCATCACCTGCGATGAAATGAAAAATAAAGATACGAGAAAGCTGATTTTCACGGACGAAGAGCATAAGCTCCGTTTCTTCCTCGCCAAAGGTCCGGATGTGCCGACCTATGTGGAGTACGGCGCAGCGGATATCGGAATCGTCGGAAAGGACACGATTCTGGAGGAAGGAAGACGCCTCTACGAGGTATTGGACCTTGGCTACGGCAAGTGCCGCATGTGTGTCTGCGGACCGGAATCCGCGCGTGAGCTGCTGCAGCACAACCAGCAGATCCGTGTGGCAACGAAGTACCCAAACATTGCCAAGGATTACTTCTACAACCGCAAGCACCAGACCGTTGAGATGATCAAGCTGAACGGCTCGATCGAGCTGGCACCGATTGTCGGACTTTCCGAAGTGATTGTGGATATTGTAGAGACAGGAAGCACTTTACGGGAAAACGGCCTGACCGTTCTCGAGGAGGTCTGCCCGCTGTCTGCGCGTATGGTTGTCAACCAGGTGAGCATGCGGATGGAAAATGAGAGAATTACCAAATTAATTCAGGATCTGAAAGGAGCACTGGTATGAGAATCGTAAAACTGACAAAAGAGACCACAGAAAATATTCTGGAGAATATGCTGAAACGAAGCCCGACACAGTACGGAACGTACGAGGCTTCCGTGCAGGAGATCATTGAGAATGTAAAAACAAGAAAAGACGCAGCTGTTTTCGAATATACCGAGAAATTCGACCACGCGGTACTCGATGCTTCTACCGTAGAAGTAACACAGGAAGAGATTGATGAAGCGTACAACATCGTAGATCCAGAGCTGATCGGTGTCATCCGCAGATCCATGAAAAATATCCGTGAGTTCCACGAAAAACAGAAACAGAACAGCTGGTTCGCCTCCACCGAGAACGGAACGATGCTTGGCCAGAAGCTGACTGCCCTGAACCGTGTCGGCGTATACGTTCCGGGAGGAAAGGCAGCGTATCCGTCCTCCGTTCTGATGAACATTCTTCCGGCAAAAGTGGCAGGGGTCAAAGAAATCTGCATGACAACGCCGTGCGGCAGAGACGGAAAAGTCAACCCGGTTGTCCTTGCGGCAGCAAAAGAAGCCGGTGCGGACCGCGTCTTTAAAATCGGCGGTGCACAGGCAATTGCAGCCTTTTGCTTACGGAACAGAGAGCATTCCGAAAGTCGATAAAATCGTAGGACCTGGAAACATCTACGTTGCCCTTGCAAAGAAAGCCGTATACGGAAATGTCAGCATCGACTCCATCCCAGGCCCAAGCGAGATTCTTGTCCTTGCTGATGAGACTGCAAATCCGCGGTTCGTGGCAGCCGATCTCTTAAGCCAGGCTGAGCATGATGAGCTTGCAAGTGCGATCCTCATTACCACCTCCCAGGAACTGGCAGAGAAGGTAAGTGAAGAGGTAGACGGTTTCTTAAAAGTCCTCTCCAGAAGCGACATCATCTCCAAATCACTGGACAACTTCGGCTACATCCTTGTCACCGATTCGCATCAGGAAGCGATCGACACCGTAGATGCCATCGCACCGGAGCACCTCGAGATCGTGACGAAGAACCCGTTTGAGGATATGATGAAGGTACATAACGCCGGTGCTATTTTCCTCGGCGAGAACTCCAGCGAGCCTCTCGGTGACTATTTTGCCGGCCCGAACCATATCCTGCCGACCAACGGAACCGCAAAATTCTTCTCCCCTCTCGGCGTAGACGATTTCATCAAGAAATCCAGCATCATCTATTATTCCAGAGAAGCCCTTTCCGAGATCCACGAGGATATCGAGAGCTTTGCAAAATCAGAGAGCTTGACGGCACACGCCAATTCGATTGCCGTCCGTTTTGAGGGGGAAGAGTAAGTGGAGAACAGAACAGCCAGCGTAGAACGCGTGACAAAAGAAACAAAGATCCGCATGACATTAAATCTGGATGGAACGGGAAAGAGCGACATCCACACCGGCATCGGCTTCTTTGACCATATGCTGGACGGATTTTCCCGCCACGGCCTTTTTGACCTTTCCGTTTCTGTAGACGGAGATCTTGATGTAGACGGCCACCACACGATCGAGGACACCGGTATCGTGCTCGGAACTGCAATCCGCGAGGCAGTCGGCGCCAAACAGGGCATCCGCCGCTACGGCGACAAAATCCTTCCGATGGACGAGACACTGGTGCTCTCGGCCGTTGACCTCTGCGGCAGACCGTATCTCTCTTTCCAGGCAGAATTTACGCGGGAGAAAGTAGGAGAGATGGAGACCGAGATGGTAAAAGAATTCTTCTACGCCGTTTCCTATGCGGCGCAGATGAATCTGCATATCAAAGTGCTTGACGGCGGAAATAACCACCACATCATCGAGGCGATGTTCAAAGCATTTGCGAAGGCACTCGATGAGGCAACTTCCTTCGATCCGAGAATTGCCGGCGTGCTCTCGACCAAGGGCAGCCTGTAAGAGCAGAAAAAGAGGAGAACAAGAGATGAAACAAGCATTAAAATGTGATTTTACCTGGGCGGATTTTAAGACAAGCAGCGACGGCATGGTTCCGGTTGTTGTACAGGATGCGGAAAATGACGAAGTGCTGATGCTCGCCTACATGAATGAAGAAGCGTTTGAGACGACACTGCGCCTTGGAAAAATGACGTACTGGAGCAGAAGCCGCAATGAGCTCTGGACGAAGGGACTGAGCTCCGGCCATGTGCAGTATGTAAAACAGCTTCTGATCGACTGCGACAACGATACAATCCTTGCCAAAGTAGAACAGGTCGGCGCAGCGTGCCACACCGGAAACCGCACCTGCTTTTACCGGACCCTGGCAGAATAGAAATTTTTTGATTCAGAGCATAAAAAGAGCTCCTGTTTCACAGAATAAAATCTGTGGGACAGGAGCCTTTTTATGCGGTTCTGTATCGTTAAAAGCCATTACAGAAGAAGGTATTTTAAGATAAACAGAACAGCCAGGATGTACATGATCACGCTGATCTTCTTCTCTTTTGCTTTTCCGCTCAGGATCTGGATTGCAACGTAGGAGATAACTCCCATGGCAATACCTTCGGAAATGCTGTAGAAGAACGGCATTGCTCCGATGCAGATGTAGCACGGAATCGCCTCGGAAAGATCGCTGAAATCAATGTTGACTACGTTGGTCAGCATGTAGAATCCTACGATGATCAGTGCCGTAGCAGTTGCGAAGGACGGGATGGCAAGGAAGATCGGGGAGAGGAACAGAGCGAGGCCGAAGAGGATTGCAGTGGTAACAGCGGTAAGACCGGTACGGCCGCCTTCGGAAACGCCGGAAGCACTCTCAACGAAAGTCGTTGTGGTAGAAGTACCAAGAACAGCACCTGCGCAGGTAGCAACCGCATCTGCCATCAGTGCTCCTTTGATTCTCGGAAGCTTTCCGTCTTTGTCAAGCATGCCTGCCTTTGTAGATACACCGATCAGAGTTCCGATGGTATCAAACATATCGACAAACAGGAATGCAAACATGATCACGAAGAACTCGCCTGTTTTCAGAATGGAGAAATCCAGTTTTCCGAAAATCGGGGCAAGGCTTGGAATGGAAAGTCCGTTGGAAAAATCCGGGAACAGGCTGTAGAAGCCGTTTGCCGGGTTCGGAACGTAGAGACCGCATGCCTGGCAGATCATGCCGAGGATCCAGGTTGCAAGAATTCCCCAGAGGATGTTTCCTTTTACATTGCGTACGACAAGAACGGCGGTGAGGATAACACCGATGACTGCGAGCAGAACGGTGATTCCGACATCGTTAAACGTTCCTGCCACATACTCTGTTCCGTTTAATGTGGCTGCAGACTGCAGGTTGGCATTGTAGGAAGACAGGGGAATAGAGGCCTGCCACGGTTGAAGAGTTCGGCAGTACAATTTTTGCATTCTGAAGTCCGATGAATGCGATGAACAGACCGATGCCGACGCTGACTGCAGATTTCAGGCTGGCCGGAATGGAGTTGAAGATTGCCTCACGGACGTTGGTCAGAGAAAGTACAATAAAGATGATACCTTCTGCAAAAACGGCGGTCAGGGCTGCCTGCCAGCTATATCCGTAGCCGAGAACAACGGTGTAGGCGAAATAGGCGTTGAGGCCCATTCCTGGTGCCAGAGCGAATGGATAATTGGCGAAAAGTGCCATCAGCAGGGTGCCAAGGAAGGCTGCCAGAGCCGTTGCGGTAAAGACAGCGCCGTGGTCCATGCCGGTGGAGGAAAGGATGTTCGGGTTGACGGCAAGAATGTACGCCATCGTCATGAACGTGGTGACACCGGCGATGATCTCGGTTTTGACCGTTGTTCCATTTTCCCGCAGCTTGAATGTGTTTTCCATCAGCTTGCTAAACTTTTCCATAATTTTCTCTCCTTTTGAATTTTGTAGGCGGAAATGTCGCCTCATAATATGGAAACATCCTAAATGTTACAATATTATCAAGTAGAATGCAAGAAAGAAACGAAAAGAATCTGAAAATTTCTTGTCGAAATTTTTAATTTTTCTATAGACAAATGTCATGATTTCTTTTATGATAAAAAGGTGTCTTGTAAAATCTGCGTTAAGTAAATGTAAAATATTGAGACCAAAACACGAAAATACTTTGACAGGGATTTTGAAAAAGACATCAGAAAAAGACAAGGAAGAAAAAAGAATATGAGTGTAATAGTGTCTTTGATGGGCGGTCTGGGCTTCTTCTTATATGGAATGAAGCTGATGAGTGAAGGACTGCAGAAGGTTGCCGGATCCAAGATGAGAAGCATTCTGGAGGTATTTACGAAGAACCGTGTGATCGGTCTTCTGGTCGGTATTTTCTTTACCGCGCTGATTCAGTCCTCCAACGCTACAACCGTTATGGTGGTCAGCTTCGTAAACTCCGGTCTGATGAAACTGGCACAGGCTCCTGGAATTATCCTCGGAGCAAACATCGGTACGACAGTTACCGGACAGCTGATTGCGTTTGACCTTGCGGATATCGCGCCGCTGTTTGTCATCATCGGTGTTTTGATGGTTATGTTCGTAAAGAACAATCTGACGATCAGCCGTCTCGGCGAGGTTATCTTGGGATTTGGTATTCTGTTTATGGGTATCTCCGGTATCTCAGGAGCCCTGAACGAAGCAAAAGAGATCCCGGCAGTCGTTAACGCCCTCGGATCCCTGACGAATCCGTTTCTTGCGTTCTTAGTCGGCTGGGTGGCTACCGCGATTCTGCAGAGTAACTCTGCAACGGTCGGAATCATCATGCTTCTTGCAAGAGAGGGCTTGATGGGACTTCCGATCTGCCTGTTTATGATGCTTGGATGCAACATCGGATGTACGATGTCCGCTATTCTTGCCAGCTTCGGCTGCAAAAAAAAGATGCAAAACGTGCGGCATGTGTCCACCTGTTGTTCAACATCTCCGGAACGATTGTCTGCTCCATTATTTTCCTGCTGTTTGGAAATCAGGTAGTTGACTTCTTTATGGGTATTTCCGGAAACGAAGCAGGCCGTATGATCGCAAATGCAAACTCGATCATCAAAGTATGCCAGGTACTCCTGATGCTGCCGTTTACCCCGCTTCTGGTGAAGGCAACGTACTTTATCATCCGCGGAAATGACGAGGAAGACAAAAAGTTCGAGCTTGCCTACATTAGCTCGAAACATGCGATGTCCCCGACGACTGCAGTTCTGCAGGTTGTCCGTGAGATGGAGCGTATGGCACAGATGGCAGAGACCAACCTGATTCGCGCGATGAATACGCTGGTGACCCGCGATCAGAAAGAAATCGACGAGGTCTACCGTGTCGAGGAAAATATTAATTTCCTGAACAAAGAGATTACGAACTATCTGGTTCACTTAAATCAGGCATCGCTGCCGACATCAGACGTTATGCGCATCGGTGCGCTGTTCCATGTGGTCAATGATATCGAGCGGATTGGTGATCATGCCGAGAATGTCGCAGATTCTGCTGTGCAGATGACGAATGACAATGTGACCTTCAGCAAACAGGGCGAACTGGATCTTTCCGAGATGCTGGATATGGTATTAAAAATTCTCGATGAGTCGATCGAAATGTTTGCAAAGAATGATCTGCAGCACCTGCAGGAGATCATTGATATTGAAAATTCCATTGATCAGGAGGAGCGGGATCTGCAGCAGAAGCATGTAGAGCGTCTGACCCGCAACGAATGTACGCCGGAAGCCGGCATGATCTTCTCCGATCTTGTATCCGGACTCGAGCGTGTCGCGGACCATGCAACCAATATTGCATTCTCCATTCTGGATGAAGATCCGGAAGAGAAAGCAGCCCGCGAGGCAGTTGCAGGAGCAGAAAAATAAGAAATGGATTAAGAGAATAGGAGAAAGGCCCCGAAACATTGGAGTTATGTTTCGAGGCCTTTCTTTCATGCTTATGATGTTTTTTATTTATGGATTTCTTTCACGGGAGAGCGGGCAGTCAGATCGAAGGAGTAGCGGAGGTCAGGGTATTTCCTCCCTCTGCAGAGCGGGATGAACCCGCATTCTGCTGGGAATCGCTCTGCTGATCATCTGAAGAGCTGATGCTCGTTCCGAGGGTCAGGGAGAAGGTCTTTGTCTCATAGGATCCGTTGTCTGGAACCTGTACTTCCACCTCGACGGTTTCGCCGGCAGAGTAATACTGCAGCAGGGATTTCAGCTCGCTGGTAGAGGTGATGGAATGTCCGTCAAAGCTGGTCAGAACGTATCCGGATTTCAGACCTGCATTTTCAGCGGCACCGCCGGAGGTTACTTCGGAGATATAGATGCCGGCCGGCATATTGTATGCCTGCTGGATCTGGCTGCTGACATCGAGGCATTTGATGCCGATCGTTCCCTGATCTTCTGCGGCAACCTTTGTTCTGGTCTGCTCATTCATCAGATTTTCAATGATATCGGAAACACGGGAGATCGGGATTGCATAGCCCATGCCCTCTACCTCTGTAGAAGCAAGTTTTGCGGAGTTGATACCGATGACCTCCCCGTTCATGTTCAGAAGAGCGCCGCCGCTGTTGCCAGGGTTGATGGCTGCATCGGTCTGTAAGTAGGTCTTTCCGGTTGTATCGGTGGAAGAAGTATCTGCCGTTGTTCCATCGGAGCTTCCGTCAGAAGAGGAATCGCTGTCGATCACACGGTTTGCAGCACTGATGATACCGGTCGTAACGGACTGGCCGTAGCCGAGTGCGTTGCCGATCGCAACGACCTGCTCGCCGACCTCAACGGAATCAGAATCGCCCATCGTGGCAACAGCGATGCTGCTCATCGTGTCATCCGGGATCTCGGAGAGCGGAACGGCGATGACGGCAAGATCGTTATCGGCATCGGTACCTTTGATATTTGCCTTGCAGACCTGATTGTTTACAAAACTAACAGAAAGAGTATCGGCATCTTCTACTACATGGTTATTGGTGACGATCAGAAGCTCGGTGTCATTCTTTCCGATGATGATACCGGAACCGCAGCTTGTGGTCTCCTCGGTCTGCGGAGTCTGGGCACCGTAACCGAACATGCTGAAGTAGTTCTGTACTTCCTGTACGGACTGGTTTGTGATGGAGACGATCGACGGCATTGCGTTTTTCGCAATCGTGGAAACATCCATCGTTCCGGTGGAAGTGGAGCTTGAGGATGTGGCAGCGGCTTTTAAGAGGCTGCTGTTGGAAGTCGTCTGCTGTGCAGTGGTTGTTGTTGCAGTGGCTGTCGTGCTTCCGGCAAAGTGGTTGACTGCCTGGAAGGTACCGACGGCAACACCGCCGAACAGAACTGCGCTTAAGGCGATGGCTCCGATTTTCTTTTGCAAGCTTAGCAGCTTTTTATTTTTGGAAGAAGGTTTCTTTTCGTTGAAGCTGTTCTGCTCTGCTGCCATCATGTTCTCATTATTGGTTTCGTTTTCGTTATTGTAGTTGTTTCTGTAGTCCATCATAATAAATGCTTCCTTTCTGGTATCTGTATTTTAAACTGTGTTCCGGAACCGGCTTCCGGTTTTGTTTGCTTCCTTTTTTGTTTCTATGCTTTGCAGTATAATGGGAATCTGTGATGGAAATGTAGTAAAAATGTGAAAAAATAAGTTCTCTGGAAAAGAGAAAAGTGCTACAATAAGAAACAGAAAAATGATCAGGAAATGAGGAAGTAATAATGAATAGAGGAATAACACAGAAACAGTATCTGGAGTTGGTCCCGCCGACGGAGGAGGACGCCCGCTCCAGCCAGATGCGGATACTGGATGCATTAAAAGAGAAAGGAATCACCGCATCATTTACCCTTCCAGCGCTGCAGAAACTGTATCCCATCTGCGATGAGGCAGACTATAACATAACGGTTTCCCTCGCATGGAATGGAAGCATCTGGCAGGCGGTTGATCTGGAAGCGGGCGATACAGCAGCAGAGCATTACGGCTATGCCGCTGATCTTGGAAGCGTTGTGCGCCTGGTAAACTGCGACGGTGTGCTTGCCGAGGAGAGCGAATACAACCGCCAGACTGCCTATGGAACCGATATTCTGACGAGAATCTTTGCCTGTAAGGATAAACCGGAGGTACTGCAGGACATCCGTGCGTGTACGATGGAGACATTTACACTGCTCTTTGAAAAACTTCGCCAAAAGACAGGAATTGTGCCATCGGATGTTCTCTCAATGGTCGTATCCGGCAACACAACGATGATCCATTTCCTGCTGGGACTGGATCCGTTCTGCGTCTTTTCATCCCCGTACGCCGTGCGCGCAGACCGCGTCGGATTCCTTCCGGCGAAAGAGATGGGATTTCCCATGAAGGGATGTGTCTACTGCGTGCCGGGAAAATCCAATTACCTGGGCGGTGATATATTAAGCGGCATGATCGCAACGGAACTCTATAAAAAAGAAACGATCAGCGTCTTTTTTGATATCGGAACGAACGGCGAGCTTGTCGTCGGAAACCGGGAATTTCTGCTCTGCGGCGCAGGCGCTGCCGGTCCGGCGCTCGAGGGCGGCGTGGTCAAAACCGGCATGCGAGCGGCAGAAGGCGCTGTTGATACGGTAAAATAGAAGACGGGAAAATCCAGTGCCATGTAATCGGAGAGGGTAAGCCAAAGGGCATCTGCGGTTCCGGCATTATCGATCTGCTCGCGGAATTATTCCTAAATGGCTGGATCAACCTGTTCGGTACCCTGCAGCCGGAGCGGTCTGAAAAGATCAAGGAAGACCCGGAGACGGGAGAGTGGTGCGTTGAATATAGTGAAGGGCTGTGCTTCTATCAGAGTGATATCGCCGAATTCCTTCGTACAAAGTCAGCGGCCTACACGATGGTTGAGTACATGATGCGTGAATCCGGCATTTCCATGGAAGAGATTGACCGGTTTTACGCGGCGGGCGCGTTTGGAAAACACGTCTCGAAGGAGTCTGCCATCACGATCGGCATGTACCCGGATATGGACCGCAGCCGTCTGATCTGCGCCGGAAATACGTCGCTTGCGGGAGCAGAAAAAAAATCCTGCTGGATCGGACCTGCATCGACGATATTGACCGCATTCTGGACGAGATGGTCTACATTCAGTTCGGCCAGGTCGCCGCTTTCATCTCTATGATGAAAGCGGCCCAGGCAATCCCACACACGGATCTGGAGCTGTTTCCGAGTGTACAGAAGAAGCTCGAAGAAAAACAAAAAGAGAAATAATGACAATTGCTTGACCGCAGTCGAATCGTGTCATATACTTACTATTGATAATGAGAATCAATAAGGAGTGAAATATATGACACTGAAAGAACTGCCGATCGGCAAAACAGCGACCATCCGCACGGTAGGAGGAGAGGGTGCGCTGCGGCAGCACTTCCTCGATATGGGAATCATTCCAGGGGCGGAGGTAACAATGGTAAAGTATGCACCGATGGGAGACCCTGTGGAAGTGCGGATTCACAGCTATGAACTGACACTCCGCCTCGCCGATGCCGGACGGATTGCCATTGATGAGATGCGGGACGCCGTAAAAGAAAAAGAGCAGCCGGATGCGAAAGCGATTCCGCATCCCGGCTTTGGAGAGGGTGGAAAGTACCACAATAAGGCAGAGGAGCATCCGCTGCCGGAAGGAGAGCTGTTGTCCTTTGCGCTGGCCGGAAACCAGAACTGCGGCAAGACCACCCTGTTCAACCAACTAACGGGATCCAACCAGCACGTCGGAAACTTCCCCGGCGTGACCGTAGACCGGAAGGACGGTGAAATCCGCGGCCAGAAAAACACGCTGGTCACCGATCTTCCCGGCATTTATTCGATGTCTCCGTATTCAAGCGAAGAGATCGTCACCCGGAATTTCGTTCTGAACGAGCATCCGCGCGGCATCATCAATATCGTGGATGCAACCAATATAGAGCGGAATCTTTATTTGACCATGCAGCTCATGGAGCTGGATATCCCGATGGTCCTGGCGCTTAATATGATGGATGAGGTACGCGAAAACGGCGGTTCTGTGCTCGTGAACCAGATGGAAGAGAGACTTGGCATCCCGGTTATCCCGATTTCCGCTGCAAAAAATGAGGGAATCGATGAACTGGTTGCCCATGCTGTCCATGTGGCCAAATACCAGGAAAAACCGGGCAGAAAGGACTTCTGTGAGGCGAATGACCACGGCGGTGCCGTCCACCGTGCGTTGCATGCGATCATGCATCTGATCGAGGATCACGCCGCAAGGGCGGATATTCCGGTGCGGTTTGCGGCGAGCAAGCTGGCAGAGGGCGATGCGCTGATCCTGGAGCAGCTGGCCCTCGATGAAAACGAGAAAGAGATGCTCGAGCATATCGTCTGTCAGATGGAGACGGAGCGCGGCCTGGACCGCGCGGCGGCGATTGCGGATATGCGTTTTAATTTTATTGAAAAAGTCTGCCGTGAGACCGTGGTAAAACCAAAAGAGAGCCGCGAGCATGTGCGGAGCACAGAAATTGACCGTGTGCTGACCGGAAAATATACGGCTCTGCCATGTTTTTGCCGGGATTATGGCGGCTGTCTTTTTCTGACCTTCCATGTGATCGGAGCATCGCTGCAGAGTGTGCTGGAGATTCTGATCGGAAAACTGACCGAGCTCGTGGACAGCGCCATGAAAGCATGGGGCGTCAATCCGGTGCTTCATTCCCTTGTGATTGACGGTATTTTTTAACGGCGTCGGAAGTGTCTTAAGCTTCCTTCCGATCATCGTCACCCTGTTTTTCTTCCTGTCCATTCTGGAAGACAGCGGCTACATGGCGCGGGTGGCCTTTGTAATGGATAAACTTCTGCGAAAGATCGGTCTGTCCGGCCGAAGTATTGTTCCTATGCTGGTAGGTTTCGGCTGTACTGTACCGGGCGTCATGGCGAGCCGCACCCTGCCTTCCGAGCGTGACCGGAAAATGACGATCCTATTAACTCCGTTTATGAGCTGTTCGGCAAAACTTCCGATTTACGCGTTCTTTACCGCCGCATTCTTCCCGAAATACAGTGCCCTTGTGATGGTTCTTCTGTATTTCGGTGGTATCTTCATGGCTGTCCTGATGGCGATGCTGATGCAGGAACTTTATTCCAGGGAGAAGCGGTTCCTTTTGTTATGGAGCTGCCAAACTATCGGATGCCGGGAGCCAAAAATGTCGGACAGCTTTTTGTGGGATAAGGCAAAAGACTTCCTGCAGCGGGCATTCACCGTCATTTTTGTTGCCACGATTGTGATCTGGTTTTTACAGACCTTTGGAACGCATCTCAATGTCGTGGAGGACTCCAAGGACAGCATTCTCGCCGTTGTCTCCAGCCGTCTCGCCCCGGTTTTTCGGCCGCTTGGATTTGGAGACTGGAGAGTATCGACCGCCCTTCTAACCGGATTTATGGCAAAGGAGAGTGTCGTCTCCACACTTTCCGTACTGTTCGGCACGACCGCACAGCTGACCGAAATCCTGACACCGGTTTCCGCATTAAGCCTTCTGGTGTTCTGTCTGCTGTATACGCCCTGTGTGGCGGCAGTCGCTTCCATCAAGCGGGAGCTTGGCGGCAGATGGGCAGCCGGTGTTGTCGTTTCACAGTGTGTGATCGCCTGGCTGGCAGCTTTTGTCGTACATGGCTTTGCACTGCTGTTTGGCATGTAAAAAGAACGTTAAATAAGAAAAAGCTCTGCAGAACAGAAAATGCAAAATTCTGATCTGCAGAGCTTTTGATATATGGCTGGTAAAAAATGCCGGTTTTAAATTTTTCGTATCACATGCTTTAAAATTCCTGTCTTGTGGAGCAGAAAGATCGAGCAGTCCATAAACAGATGGGCAAGAAAGGTGCTCAAAATGACACCATTTGATTTCAGCAGAAAGCCGACATGGAACCCATACCAGCACACGAAACCGGGTAGGCGCTCATGATGACAAGAAGCGGTAGATTTTCCAACACGCCCCGCATCGTTTCAAGAAAACTCTTGACCGTAAAGTCGAAATACAGGAAGCGGCCGACCGTCAGTGTCAGGAAATAGAGAATCAGGCCGTCGTAATTCGTGTCCTCGTAGATAAAGCGGATGTACAGAAGAATCAGTACAATATAGAAGACCGAAATCAGCCGCACCGACGCTTTCTGCTCCGGGTCAAGGTGCGTGAGCTTTACCAGAACCACATCGAGCCAGCTCGTCAGAAAGACGGAGAGCACGATAAAGACAAGAAGCACCACATCCTGATATTTCTCCCAGTACATCGAAATCTGCGGCAGACGCTCATCGATAATGTAGTAGAGGGAGAGGAAGAGAAGAATCGAAGTGCCGGAGAAAACCAGCTCATAAAAAGCTTTCCACAACTTGATACTGCCTGCGCTGATGTTTCTTCCGGCGTATTTTTTTCGCTTTTTCCTCTGTCTCCTCTTTTTAGCTGCCGCTGAATCTGCAATTTTGCAATCAGAAGCACAAGGGCAAGCACCAGAATCAGGCCGAGCAGTGAGACAAGCAGAAAACTGCCCACATTGGCGGGATCAAAATAGTGAAGAATATAGTATCGTTTCAAATAAAATCACCTCTTCTGGAAATTCTTTTTTTTGTTTCTTTTCACTTTAGTACCAAATCCGGAAAAAGTAAAGTACAAAAATGAGAACAGAAAGAAAGTGTCTGATAAAAAATGACCGAAATGGAGAGAATAAAGTGATCAATGCGTGACAGGGAAGAAAAGATGACGATCAGTCAAAGTCGGTCAAAGCAGGGCAATAAACCGGGAAAATCCGTCATAAAGCTCTAAACTTATGCAAATGCGACAAAAAAGAGAAGGTAAAATTCATGAAATATTAATGATTGATTTTGGATGAATATGACGATATGATAATCTTATCAAAGCAAATACGATCAAAATAAAGCAGGAGGGAAATATGATTTACACAGTGACATTCAATCCGTCTCTGGACTACATTGTATCGGTGGAAGACTTCAAGCTCGGCCTTACCAACCGCACAAGCTCCGAGCTGATGCTTCCGGGCGGAAAAAGGAATCAACGTATCGACCGTACTTGGAAACCTTGGAATTGAGAGCACAGCGCTCGGATTTCTGGCAGGCTTTACCGGAAAAGAAATCGCCGGACGGCTCGACCAGATGGGAATTAAAAACGGCTGCATCTGGCTGGAAGAAGGATATTCCCGCATCAACGTCAAATTAAAGAGCATTGACGGAACTGAGATCAACGGACAGGGACCCGAAATCCCGGAGAAAAAAGTGGAAGAGCTGATGAAACAGCTTTCCGCACTCGGCGAGGGCGACGTTCTCTTCCTCGCAGGCAGCATCCCGTCATCCATGGCAGATGATGCCTATCAGAAAATTATGGAAATGCTCGACAGCAAGGGCATCCGCATCGTCGTAGACGCGACCCGTGATCTGCTGATGAAGGTTCTGCCGTACCACCCGTTCCTCATCAAACCGAACAATCACGAGCTCGGTGAGATTTTCGGTGTGGAATTAAAGACAAGAGAGTCGGTTGTTCCGTATGCAAAACAGCTGCAGGAAAAGAGGCGCACAGAACGTTCTGATTTCCATGGCAGGCGAAGGAGCCGTTCTCGTTGCCGCATCCGGTGAGGTCTTTGAAGCTCCGGCCCCGAAAGGAAAGCTCATCAACGGCGTCGGCGCAGGCGATTCGATGGTAGCCGGATTCATGGCAGGCTACATGGAAAAAGAAGATTACCTCCATGCGTTCCATATGGGAATCGCAGCGGGAAGTGCAAGTGCTTTTTCTGAAAACCTTGCAACCCGGGAGGAAATTGCATCTGTCTACGAACAGATTACAAAATAAAAGGGAGGACGTCTCATGAGAATCACAGATTTGCTGGACATCCGCAGTATTGCACTGGATGCCGCACCGAAAAGCAAACAGGAAACGCTTGACGCAGCCGTAGCGCTGATGGTCAAAAAGCGGAAAGATCACAGACGAAGATGCGTACCGCGCACAGGTTTACGCAAGAGAAGAAGAGAGCACCACAGGAATCGGAGAGGGAACTGCGATTCCGCACGGAAAATGTGATGCAGTTAAGAAACCGGGACTTGCAGCCATGGTTATCCCGAACGGCGTTGATTTTGATTCTCTCGATGGAGAGCCGGTCACCCTGCTGTTCCTCATCGCAGCGCCGAACACGAAAAGACAACGTTCACCTCGATGTCTTAAGTAAACTTTCCATGATGCTGATGGATGAAGAGTTCACCAAGAGCCTTCGAAACGCAAGGACACCGGAAGAGTTCCTTGCCATTATCGACCGCGCTGATGAAGAGAAAAAGAGCGTAGATGAGCGTCTTGCAGAGCCGGTGGAAGCAGAAAGAAAATCAGGTGAAGATTCTCGCCGTTACTTCCTGTCCGACCGGTATTGCCCACACTTACATGGCAGCCGAGGGAATCGAGAAAGCAGCGAAAGCAAAAGGATGCTTCGTAAAAAATCGAGACACGAGGCTCCGGCGGAGCGAAAAACGTGCTGACTGCACAGGAAATCGCCGATGCGGACTGCATCATCGTTGCAGCCGACGCACAGGTTCCGATGGATCGTTTCGACGGAAAGAAAGTCATCCAGCGCCAGGTATCCGACGGTATCAGCAAAGCAGATGAGCTGATCGAGCTTGCGATGTCCGGAAACGCACCGGTTTACAAGAGCGGCAATGCGCAGACAGCCGCAGCAAGCACGAAGAAGAACAGCGGCGGTATCGGCCACCAGCTGTACACCCAGCTGATGAACGGTGTATCCCATATGCTTCCGTTCGTTGTCGGCGGCGGTATTCTGATCGCAATTGCATTCCTGATCGACGGACTTCTTGTTGATATGAACTCCCTTGATGCCGCAGCCAGATCAAACTTCGGTACGATTACCCCGGCTGCAGCGATGTTCAAACAGATCGGCGGCGTGGCATTCGGCTTCATGCTCCCGGTTCTTGCAGGCTACATCGCCATGGCAATCGGCGACCGGCCGGCACTTGCCCTTGGTTTTGTCGGCGGTATGATGGCATCGAGCGGAACCTCCGGTTTCCTTGGAGCACTTGTTGCCGGTTTTGCAGCAGGCTACATTATCCTTGGCCTCCGCAAAGCATGTGAGAAACTTCCGGAAGCACTCGAAAAGATTGCGCCGGTTCTGATTTACCCGGTAGTCGGCATCCTTGCGATGGGACTTCTGATGCTCTTCATTGTAGAGCCGATCATGGGAACCGTCAACACGGCACTGAACAATGGTCTTGCTTCCATGGGCGGATCCAGCAAGCTGATCCTTGGCATGATCCTCGGCGGCATGATGGCCATCGACATGGGCGGCCCGTTCAACAAGGCGGCTTACGTATTCGGAACCGCAGCGATCGCGGCGGGAAACTACGACATTATGGCATCCGTTATGATCGGCGGTATGGTTCCTCCGTGTGCGATTGCACTTGCAACCCTGCTGTTCAAAGATAAATTTACAAAAGAAGAAAGAGAATCCGGTCCGACCAACTTCATCATGGGACTCGCCTTCATCACCGAGGGTGCGATTCCATTCGCAGCAGCAGACCCGATCCACGTTCTTCCGGCCTGCATCGTCGGCTCCGGCCTCGCAGGTGCGCTCTCCATGGCATTTGGCTGTACCTTAATGGCACCGCACGGCGGCATCTTCGTTGTACCGGTTATGGGAAATGCGCTGCTTTATCTGGTGGCAGTTGTCATCGGAACAGTGGTATCCGCAGTTCTGCTTGGAGTTTTAAAGAAAAAACTGCATAAAAGAATAGAAAAAAGACAGAAAATAGAGTAAAATAAAAATATCAAAGATCCTATGGGAGGAAAAAAAATCATGAAAGAATTTAAGTATGTTGTAACAGATCCAGAAGGAATCCACGCTCGTCCGGCAGGAATGCTGGTAAAAGCAGTCAAAGAATTTTCCTGTGATATCAAGATCGCAAAAGACGGAAAAGCCATGAACTGCAAAGCCATCTTCGGCATCATGGGACTGGCTGTAAAACAGGGCGAAGAAGTTACCCTGACCTTCGATGGAGCAGATGAAGATGCTGCATACGAAGCAATCAGCAATTTCATGAAAGAGAACTTGTAATTCTACAGAGCCATGCGGAATGGAAGAAAGTGCGAATCATGCTTGCATGAATGAGTGCTTTTTTCTGGAATTCCATATGGCGAGAAGCTACATCGAAATGGAGCGTAAGCGGAATTGAGATGGGGCTCTGGAGAATTACAATATAGTAATCGGCAGGAGCGTGTTTGAAAAACTTTCTGAAACTAAGAAATCCTTTTTGAACACGCTCCGGCTGTCTGGACAGAAAATTCGGATATCGAGAACAAAGGTGGAGAAAACTTATGCAGATTTATCAGGGAAAAAGCGTATTTTCCGGCATTGCGATCGGAAAGATCCGCGTATACAAAAAAAGAATGAGCGTCAGGTAAAACGTGTGAAAGTGGAAAATCCGGATGCGGAGATGGCACGGTTTGAGGAAGCAAAGTCAAAAGGAATCGCACAGCTTGGCGTTCTGTATGAAAAAAAGCATGCAAAGAGGTCGGCGAAGCAAATGCAGCGATCTTCGAAGTGCATCAGATGATGATGGAGGATGACGGCTACAATGAGTCCGTCGAGAACATCATCAAGAGCCAGGGCGTCAACGCTGAGTATGCCGTTGCAACGACAGGCGACAACTTTGCGCAGATGTTTTCTGCCATGGACGATGATTACATGAGAGAGCGCGCGGCAGACGTAAAGGATATTTCCGAGCGTCTGATCTCCATCTTAAACGGAGACGACACCGACGCATCCTTAAACGACGAACCGGCGATCATCGTGGCAGATGACCTTGCGCCGTCTGAGACGGTACAGATGGATAAGGACAAAGTTCTTTCTTTTGTTACCGTACACGGTTCTTTAAATTCCCACACCGCTATCCTTGCAAGAACCATGGCGATTCCGGCACTGGTCGGAACACCGCTTCCGCTGGATGAGAGCGTAGACGGAAAGCTCGGCATCGTAGACGGATCCGATGGAACCATCTATGTTGATCCGGACGAGGAGACTCTTGCTGCCATGCAGAAGCGCCGCACCGAGGAGGAGGAAAAAAAAAAAAACTGCTCCTCACCTTAAAGGGAAAAGAAGATATTACACTAGACGGACACAAGATTATGCTGTATGCTAATATCGGAAACATCAAAGACCTTGCGGCTGTCATGCAGAACGACGCGGGCGGCATCGGCCTGTTCCGAAGCGAGTTTATCTATCTGGAGCAGGATCACTATCCAACAGAGGAAGAGCAGTTCCGCATCTACAAACAGGCAGCAGAGACGATGGCGGGAAAACGCGTCATCATCCGTACCCTCGATATCGGTGCCGATAAACAGTGCGATTATTTCGAGATGGAAAAAGAGGAGAATCCGGCACTTGGCTGCCGTGCGATCCGCATCTGCCTGACGCGGCCGGAGATCTTTAAGACACAGCTTCGCGCGCTGTTCCGCGCAAGCGCATATGGAAAAATTGCCATTATGTATCCAATGATCACAAGTGTCGGCGAGGTTCGCCAGATCAAAGCGATTGTGGAGGAAGTAAAAGCTTCTCTCGCTGAGCAGGGCATT
>VOFC01001846.1_pt1 | contig 56000 bp, 93 predicted proteins | sample 5384161 | NCBI WGS metagenome assembly VOFC01 (sample SAMN12384722, study PRJNA508395) | human gut metagenome | isolation source: healthy gut B | host: Homo sapiens | reverse complement strand
ATCAGGTTTACAATTTATTTGGATTTAAGTATCATGTAGAACTTTCTACTCGTCCAGATGACAGCATGGGAAGTGACGAAGATTGGGAACTTGCAACAGATTCTCTTCGTGCAGCTTTAGATGATCTTGGACTTGATTATGTGGTAAATGAAGGAGACGGAGCATTCTACGGACCAAAACTGGCAGGGAAGAAGAGGATTTCATGAACAAAGAAGAGAATACATACTATAAAAATAGTCCCAAGTTTGGCAGAAAAGGATGTAGTTCAAATTAAGACAGCAATTTAACCGTGGAATGACCTATTTCCTGGTAATTGTTGCCTGTATTCTGGTTTATTTTGCCATGCTGAGGGTAGAAGCGATTTCAAATACACTGTCAAAGATCCTGTCGATTTTAAAGCCTGTATTGTATGGATGCGGGATTGCGTATCTTCTGAATCCAATCGTGAAGAGCGTAGATGCATATCTGGTGCCAGTGCTGGAAAAGCACATGAAGAAGAAAAAAGAAAAAGCGAAGAAGGTTTCCAGAAGTATAGGAGTGATCGTGGCGCTGGTTGTATTGATTACGGTTGTATCGACATTGATCAATATGCTGATACCGGAACTGATCACAAGTATCCGTAATCTGATATTTACACTGCCGGCGCAGATCAATCAGCTGGTAAAAGAGATCAATAATATACAGTTGGATGATTCGACCGCGACAGCAGTATTGAAAAAAATGCAATGAACGAAGCTTCGGCAAGTCTTCAGAAGTGGATGCGTACGGATCTGTTGGATAAGGTAAATGAAGTGATGACGCATCTGACGGTTGGTCTGTATACATTGATTATGGAAATGTTCCATGCGGTGATCGGAGTGATCGTATCGGTGTACATTTTATTTGGAAAAGAGACGTTCATTAATCAGAGTAAAAAAGCAGCTTATGCGATTTTTCCTGCAGAACGATGCAAACCTGTTGATTCATATCGCAGTAAAGACGAATGAGATATTCGGTGGATTTATTATTGGAAAGATGATAGATTCGATCATTATCGGAATTTTATGCTTTATTGGTACATCGATCTTAAAGATGCCGTATGCAATGCTTGTCAGTGTAATTGTAGGGGTGACCAATGTGATTCCGTTCTTCGGACCGTATATTGGAGCAATCCCGAGTGCTGTCCTGATTGCGCTGGCAGATCCGATGAAAGGATATATTTCCTGATATTTATACTGTTGTTACAGCAGTTTGACGGAAATATCCTTGGACAAAGATCCTTGGAAATTCAACTGGACTTTCTGCATTCTGGGTAATCGTATCAATCCTTCTTGGGGGCGGATTGTTCGGAATTCTTGGTATGTTATTTGGAGTGCCGACGTTTGCGGTTGTCTATTATATTATAAAACTCCTTCTGGATAACCAGCTGGAGAAAAAGAAACTGCCGACAGATTCGGATTGCTATAACGGGGACAGTTATGTAGACAATGACGGTACATATTTTCAAAAAAAAGAGATGACGGGGCAGAAACAGAAGAACAGAAAATAGAAAAAAATAAAGAAGAAAAAAGGGGAATAAGATTATGCCGATCAGAGTGCAGAATGATCTCCCGGTCAAGGAGATCTTAGAGAGTGAAAATATATTTGTAATGGATGAACACCGTGCAACACATCAGGATATCCGTCCGATCAAAATTGGACTTTTGAACCTGATGCCGTTAAAAAAGAAGAGACAGAACTGCAGATATTACGTTCACTGTCTAATACACCACTTCAGGTAGATGTGACATTTGTTGCAGTAGCTTCACATCAGTCAAAGAATACGTCAAAGAGTCATTTGAACAAATTCTATCAGACGTTTGATGAAATCAAAGACCGGAAATTCGACGGATTCATCATCACCGGGGCACCGGTAGAACAGATGCCGTTCGAAGAAGTGGATTACTGGGACGAACTGACACGCATTATGGACTGGACAAAGACAAATGTCGTATCAACATTGCATCTTTGCTGGGGAGCTCAGGCAGGAATGTATTATCATTATGGAATCGATAAAGTCCAGCTGGATAAGAAGGCGTTCGGTCTGTTCTGGCACAAAGTGCTAAACCGTAAGATTCCATTGGTACGTGGGTTTGATGATGTATTCCTGGCACCACATTCCCGTCACACAGAGACTCCACTGGATAAAGTGCGCGCAGATAAGAGAATCACGATTCTGGCAGAATCGGATGAAGTGGGTCTCTTCCTTGCGATGGCACAGAATGGACGTCAGATATTCGTGATGGGACATCCGGAATATGATCGTGTGACACTGGATGGAGAGTACAAGCGCGATAAGAGCAAGGGACTGCCGATTGAACTTCCGAAGAATTATTATCAGGACGATGATCCGGAGAATGGGCCATTACTTACATGGAGAGCAACAGCTAATAATTTATATACTAATTGGTTAAATTATTACGTGTATCAGGCTACGCCATATGACCTTGAAGGAACACCGGATTTTACTTGGAAATAGGGCGTTTTCAGGGGAATTGTGAGTCAGGTTGAAGAAATGAAATGACAGCAGGAAAAGCAGACGGTATTAAATAAGGATTAGCCAGAAAGCAGAAAATACCAAGGCAGGAACCAAGATTAACTTGAAGTTCATTACACAGAGCGTTATAATATCAAAAAAATATTGTAGGCAAAAGACTCCGAGGATGGAATAGCCCCGGAGTCTTTTTTGCATATAAAGGAATAAGGAGGAAAAGAGGGTATGGAGTTATTGAATGCAATCGTCATAACCGTAAATGGAGTCGTCTGGGGATGGCCAATGATCATTCTGCTGCTTGGTACACATATTTATATGACAGCCAAGACAGGATTTATCCAGCGTTTTACCATTACAAAAAAAGGAATCAGACTGTCTGTGGAAAAAGATACGAAGAAATATATTCATAATCTGGATGCAAAAGATGACACACCGGTACCGGTAGTGAAATGATAAACAAGTAAAAAACTTCTTGACAAAACAACTTTGATACAGTAAAGTATAACCATAACAGAGACAAAACCGTTGAGAAAGAGGAGTAGCTTATACAATGACATCCAAGAGAGCAGCAGGTGGTGTGATTGCTGTATGAAGTTGATAAGTGAATGGACTTTCGAGGGCAGTCTGAAATCAAGAATTTATGAATATATGTAATTCAAGAGAGTATGGCTTGTCGGGAACCGAACCCGTTATCAATCAGGAGTGTATGTTAGTACATGAGAAAGTGGACGATTCGTCAATTTGAGTGGTACCGCGATAATAATAGATTTTATTACCGCCTCAAACCTTTTGGTTTGGGGCGGTTTTTTTTTATCAAAAAAAAGGTATGACAGACGTTATCGATGAAAGATTTTCTCTCCTAGCAGTTACAGAGGGCTGGCAATTGCAATCTGTAGACAACAACAATATTTCATACAGGAAAAGGAGAAAAAGATTATGAAAAGAAAATGGTAACAGTATTATTAACAGCAGCAATGGTAACAGCAATGGCAGCAGGATGTGGCAAAATCATCCGATTCCGGAAGTGACAAGAAAGAGTCTTATACCATCGGAATTGAGCAGTTTGCAGAGCATGGTTCTCTTGATAACTGCAGAGAAGGTTTCTTAAAAGGTCTGGAGGACGAAGGAATCAAAGAAGGCGACAACCTGACAGTAAAATATAAAAATGCAGCGGCAGATATGGGAACTGCAAAACAGATTTCCGACAGTCTGGTATCTGATAAAGTAGATCTGGTATGTGCGATCGCAACACCAAGTGCACAGAGTGCATACAATGCAGCAATGAAAGCAGATATCCCGGTTATCTACACTGCAGTTACAGATCCTGTAGCAGCAGAACTTGCAGATAAAGATGGAAAGCCAGTAGGAGAAGTAACCGGAACATCTGACAAACTTCCGGTAGAAGAACAGCTTAAGATGATCCGCGAGATAAGCTTCCGGATGCAAAGAAGATTGGTATCATGTACACAACAAGCGAAGCAAACTCTGTATCAGCAATCGAAGAATATAAGAGTCTGGTTAAGAAATATGATTTCGAACTTGTAGAAAAAGGAATCACAACAACGGCAGATGTATCCCTTGCGGCAGATGATCTGTTAAGCAAAGTAGACTGCATCACCAACCTGACAGACAACACCGTAGTTGTATCTCTTCCGACTATCCTGGATAAGGCAAATGAAAAGAAAATCCCGGTATTCGGAAGTGAAATTGAACAGGTAAAGATCGGATGTCTTGCAGCAGAAGGAATAGATTATATTGCTCTTGGAAAACAGACAGGTAAGATGGCAGCAAAAGTATTAAAAGGCGAAGCAAAGGCTTCTGAACAGAACTTTGAGACGATCACAGAGCCTGGATTCTATGTAAATAACAAAGTAGCAGAGAATCTTGGAATTACGGTTCCGGATGATCTTGCAAATAACGCAGTAGAAAGTTTTGACGAGATTACAGCAGAATAAGCCGGAAAGGGCAAAGTACAAAAAGAGAAACGTCTGAGACAGACAAAAATTGGGAGGCATTTTTTCATGAATTTCATGATATCGATATTAGAACAGGGTCTGATCTATGGGATCCTGGCACTGGGGATTTATATCACATACAAAATATTGGACTTTCCGGATCTTACGGTGGATGGAAGTTTCCCTCTGGGGGCAGCAATCACGGCTGCCCTTCTTACAAGAGGAATGAATCCATACATCACACTGATCCTTTCGTTTCTTGCAGGGGCAGTCGCAGGAATCTGCACCGGACTGATCCATGTGAAATGTAAGGTCAGAGATCTTCTCTCGGGAATCATTATGATGACAGCACTGTGGACGATCAATCTTTACATAGCGGGAACGGCCAATGTGCCGTTGTTTTCACAGAAGACTATTTTCAAAAATGACCTGATGGATAAGATCATCCCGGATGCACTTGTACCGTATTCAACATTGATCATTATCCTGGTGCTGGCAGTGATATGTAAAGTATTGCTGGACCTTTATCTGAATACAAAGTCCGGATTTCTGTTAAGAGCCGTTGGTGACAATGACGTACTGGTAGTGTCTCTTGCAAAAGATAAAGGCAATATCAAGATCCTTGGACTTGCAATCTCAAACGGCCTGGTAGCGTTGGCCGGATGTGTGTTTGCACAGGAGGAGCGAGTATTTGAAATTTCAATGGGAACCGGAGCAATGGTCATCGGCCTTGCAAGTGTGATCATTGGAACCAGCATTTTCCGTAAACTGACGCTGCTGCGTACGACAACAGCGGTACTGATCGGTTCAATCATTTATAAAGCTTGTGTGGCAATTGCACTCCGTAATTTTGATCCGCAGGCAATGAAACTGGTAACAGCAGTCCTGTTTCTGATTGTACTTATCATCAGTATGGAGAGAAAGAAGAAGGTGAACACCAATGCTTGAGTTAAAAAGGAATTCATAAATATTACAATCCGGGAACCGTAAATGAGATGTGTCTGTTCCAGAATTTCAACCTGACGATCGACAAAGGGGTTTCGTATCTGTTGTGGGAAGTAACGGTTCCGGTAAGACTTCCATGTTAAATATCATCTGCGGAAGCATTCCGGTAGAAGGCGGACAGATCCTGATCAACGGATCGGATATTACAAAAGCAGAAAGAATTTAAAAGGAACCAGAGAATCGGCCGTGTCTATCAGAATCCGCAATGGGAACCTGCCCGTCCATGACCATTCTGGAAAATATGTCCCTGGCGGACAATAAAGGAAAGGTATTCGGCCTTTCCAGAGGAACGAACAAGGCAAGAATTGAGTATTACAGAGAACAGTTAAGCCAGCTCGGACTCGGTCTGGAAGATAAGATGGACGTCAAAGTCGGTGCATTATCCGGCGGACAGCGCCAGGCCATGGCACTGCTTATGTCTACCATGACACCGATCGAGTTCCTGATCCTGGATGAACATACGGCAGCACTGGATCCGAAGACCGCTGAACTGATCATGGAGCTGACCGATAAGATCGTAAAAGAAAAGAATCTTACAACGATCATGGTTACACATAACTTAAGATATGCGATCGAATATGGCAACCGTCTTGTGTGATGATGCATCAGGGAAATGCGATCCTGGATAAAAAAGGAGAAGAAAAAGACAAGATGTCGGTAGATGATATCCTGGCGTTATTTAATGAAATCAGTATTGAGTGTGGCAACTAAAAGATGTTATACTGAATATGCCAGTAAAAAGCACAGCTTTAAAGGCTGTGCTTTCTTTTTGTGGCTGCCGGATACAAAAGAGAAGGATCCGGTGATAAAAAAGAAATGTATAAAAATACAAAGAATATAAGAAAGAGGACATACACATGGCAAAAAAGAATTGCGAAATTTCACAAGGTAAGTTTTGAACAGTTTAAAGGAGGATACACAGATGCGATCGGAGAAGCTTCCGATGAGCAGATCAGGGAAGTCTATGATTCCTTAAAACTTCCAAAACGCGCAACAAAAAGGATCGGCAGGATATGATTTTTATGCGCTTAAGCAGCCATCACTTTAAAACCGGGAGAAACGGCGAAGATTCCAACCGGAATCCGTGCGAAGATGGAAGATAACTGGGTGCTTCAGTGCTATCCGAGAAGCGGACTGGGATTCAAATTCCGCCTGCAGTTGAATAATACAGTAGGAATCATCGACAGCGATTATTATTATTCAGATAATGAGGGGCATATTTTCGCAAAGATCACCAATGATACAAATGAAGGGAAAACAGTGGAAATTCCGGCAGGAACGGGATTTATGCAGGGAATCTTCATGGAATATGGAATTACGGTAGATGATGAAGTGGAAGAGATAAGGAACGGTGGATTCGGCAGCACGACAAAATAGCCGGAAATGACGGATTCTGCATGAAATATTAAGAACCGGGGCATACTGGAAAGTATAGTCTATGTATATAAGAGGTGAGAAGGACATGACGCGCCAGGAAATCCCGGTTTTTAAGACAAGAGAAGAAAATGTAGCATATATGAATGAAACACTTCCAATCCAGGAAAGCTTTGACCTCATTCAAAGAGATCTGCTGATCGGAGGAAGGGTTTCTTCTTTTTTATTTTGTAAATGGTTTTACGAGCGAAGAGACGATGTTGAAGATCATGGATGCACTTCTGAAGGTGAAGGAAGAAGAGATGCCAGAGGGATGTGTGGGAGTTTGCCAACGCATGCATTCCATACGTTGAGGTTGAAGTGTTGTTTGATTTTGATCAGATACTGAAAAGCCTGCTGTCTGGTGAAACGTGTGTGTTCATTGATGGATACCGGGCATGTATTGTGATCGACTGCAGGACATATCCGGTAAGAAGTGTGGAAGAACCGGATAAAGATAAGTCCCTCCGAGGTTCCAGAGACGGTTTCGTAGAGACACTCGTATATAATACGGCAATGATGAGAAGAAGAATCCGTCATCCGGCGCTGATCATGGAGATGATGGAAGTCGGGGACAGTTCCAGAACGGATGTGGCACTCTGCTACATGGGAGACAGGGTAGACAAGGAACTGTTGAAAAATGTACGTGACAAGATCCGGAGTGTGGATACGGATGATCTGCGGATGAACCAGCAGAGTCTGGCGGAATGTCTGTTCAGACGGAAATGGTACAATCCATTCCCGAAGTTCAAGTTCACCGAGCGTCCGGACACGGCATCGGCATGTCTTCTGGAGGGAAAAGTCGTAATTCTGGTAGACAATTCACCATCTGCGATGATACTTCCGACATCGATCTTCGACATGATCGAAGAGGCCAATGATTATTATTTTCCGACACTGACCAGTGTCTATCTGAAAATATCCAGAACACTAATTAATCTGATGACGATATTTCTGACGCCGGTCTTCCTGCTTTTTTATGCAGAACCTGAACTGGCTGCCGAAAGTATTTGCCTTTGTGGCGGTGAAGGATACAGTGAATATACCGTTGATCTATCAGCTTTTGATGCTGGAAGTAGCGATCGACGGTCTGAGGCTTGCGGCACTGAATACGCCAAGTATGTTAAGCACTCCGCTCAGTGTGATCACAGGTCTGGTTATGGGAGAATTTTCGGTAGCATCGGGGTGGTTTAACAGCGAAGTCATGTTATACATGGCCTTTGTGGCAGTAGCCAATTATACACAGCCGAATTTTTGAACTTGGTTATGCGTTAAAATTCATGCGTCTGGCATTACTGGTATTGACCGCATTATTTAATTGGTGGGGATTCGCACTGGGCTGTATTCTGGTGGTGTGCAGTATCTGCTTTAATAAGACGCTTTCGGAAGAAGTTATCTGCATGTGAGCCTGAAATAATGTAATGTGAAAAGAGGCAATGAATGTGTACACAAAAATAAGAAAATGATATAATAATTTTTATACTAAAGTGAGTATATAAGAGAACAAGTATACAAAAGAATATGCAAGAGAAAGGCAGCGATACAAATGAATCACAGAGACGAAAGACTCGGAAGTGCACCGCTGGGGAAACTGATGTTTTCTCTGGCGGTTCCTTCTGTGGCGGCACAGCTTATCAATGTGCTTTATAATATAGTAGACAGAATTTACATCGGTCATATTCCGGGATATGGAGATGTGGCACTGACCGGCGTTGGGGTAACATTTCCTATCCTTACGATGATCTCGGCATTCAGTGCATTTGCCGGAATGGGAGGCGCACCGCTTGCGTCAATCCAGCTTGGAAAAAAGAATAAACAGGGAGCGGAACAGATCCTTGGCAATTCGGCAGGACTGCTGATCCTTTTTCTGTGATTCTGACGGCGTTCTTTTCGATATGTAAGACACCAATCCTTTATGCATTCGGAGCAAGTGATGCAACGATTGTCTATGCAAGAGATTACATATCTATCTATCTGATCGGAACGATCTTTGTACAGCTGGCACTTGGGTTGAATGCCTACATCAGTGGACAGGGAGAAGCGAAGACGGCGATGTTGTCGGTACTGATCGGAGCGGTCTTGAATATCTGTCTGGATCCGGTGTTTATCTTCGTGCTGCATCTGGGTGTGCGAGGGGCGGCAATCGCAACCATTTTGTCACAGGCGGTCAGCGCGGCATGGGTGGTACATTTCCTGACTTCAGAAAAGACTGTGATGCACCTGTCGCTAAAGAATATGCGCCTGAGAGCGGATGTGATCAAGATGATCGCCGGACTTGGAATCTCGCCGTTCATCATGCAGAGTACGGAAAGTCTTGTGACGATCACGCTGAATACAGGACTTCAGAGATACGGCGGAGACCTGTATGTTGGTTCGATGTCGATCCTGATGAGTATCATGCAGTTGATCACAATTCCGGTGCAGGGGATTACACAGGGAATCCAGCCGATCATCAGTTATAATTACGGCGCAGGAAATAAGGAACGTGTGAAGGATACGATGAAACGGATGATCCTGGTATGTCTGGCAGGAACGCTTTTACTTGCAGGTGTTGCAATCCTTGCACCGCAGATTTATACCGGATTATTTACGAATAATCAGGAACTGTTGAAACTGACATGCCAGGTTATGCCGGTTTATTTTCTGGGAATCTCTATTTTTGGAATCCAGTGTGCGTGCCAGACATCGTTCATTTCACTGGGACAGGCAAAGGTGTCGCTGTTCATTGCGCTTCTCAGAAAGATTATTCTGCTGATCCCGCTTGCCATTATTTTGCCAAAATTCATGGGGTGATGGGAATCTACCGTGCGGAGCCAATCGCAGATGTAATCTCTGTTGTGACGACAAGTGTTGTATTTATCTATACGATGAAAAAAAGTTTTGCGTAATATGTAAGACAGTGGTAAGATGAAAGAGACTTGAGGATGAGGAGGGTTTCAATATGAGTGAATATGTAATAACCATCAACAGTACATCCGATCTGCCGAAAGAGTGGGTGTGGGAAAGAAAAAATCCCGGTAGTTCCTCTGAACTGTACGATTGGCGGGAATACTTACCGTGATATGTATGATCTGTCCGCAGATGAATTCTACGGCATGTTAAGGGCCGGGGAGATGGCAGTGACGTCACAGCCAAGTCCGCAGGCAGCAATCGATATGCTGGAACCAATCCTGAAAGAAGGAAAAGATATCCTGCATCTTAGTTTTTCATCAGGACTTAGTGGTACATATAACAGCATGTGTATAGCAGCGGAGGAACTGCAGGAAAAATATCCGGAAAGAAAGATCGTTGTGATCGATACGCTCTGTGCAAGTCTGGGAGAAGGACTGATTGATTATAAAGCACTGGAACTTCAGAAAGAAGGAAAGAGTCTGGAAGAAGTTGCACAGTGGGTGGAAGAGAATAAATTAAAAATCTGCCATTTCTTTATGGTAGAAGATCTGAATCATTTACAGAAAGGCGGACGTATCTCGAAGACGGCAGCAGTTCTTGGAACGATGGTGCAGATCAAGCCGATCATTTATCTGGATAATGAAGGAAAACTTCAGATCATCAAGAAAGAACGTGGCAGAAAGAAAGCAATGAATAAGATCGTGGATATGGCAATCGATGCATGCGAAGGAAAGATGCCGGACATGGTGATGATTCCGCACGGCAATTGTCCGAAGGATGCAGAGTATGTAGCGGAGCTGGTGCGTGAAAAATGGGAGTAACGAATATCATGATGAATGATATCGGCACTGTGATCGGCGGTCATACGGGGCCGGGAATGGTTGCGGTAGTCTGTATGGGAGTGCACAGATAATAAAATTTCAGAATGCAGAATATAAAAACTGAGATAATAAAAAACTTGAAAAAGATATTGACAGATGCAGATACATATGGTAAATTATATGTTGCGTAAGGCAAAAAAAGAAAGTAGAGTATCCACTCTCACCTTAGCGCAATTAGGCGACTAACGGTTTGATATTGAGTATAATACAGATTTGATTATAGATCTGATGATACAGATATGCAAGTGGATAGTCTCGAACTATTCACTTATTTTATTTTTATGATGGAGGTACACAACCATTAGCGATTTAATGATTAACGGGCAGATTAGAGACAAAGAAATTCGAGTGATTGGAGAGAATGGAGATCAGTTAGGTATCATGAGTCCAAGAGAAGCTATGAAGCTTGCTCAGGAAGCAGATCTGGATCTTGTGAAGATTGCTCCAAAGGCTCAGCCACCTGTTTGTAAGATTATTGATTACGGTAAGTACAGATATGAACTTGCAAGAAAGGAAAAAAGAGGCTAAAAAGAAACAGAAGACCGTTGAAGTAAAAGAAGTGCGTCTTTCACCAAATATTGAGACAAACGATCTTAATACCAAAGTGAATAATGCTAAGAAGTTCATCAGCAAAGGTAACAAGGTAAAGGTTACACTGCGTTTCAGAGGTCGTGAGATGGCACATGTTCAGCAGAGCAAACATTCTGGACGATTTCGCTCAGATGCTTGGTGACATCGCAGTCATTGAAAAAACCGGCTAAGATGGAAGGCAGAAGCATGAGCATGGTTTTAACTGAAAAACGTTAAAAAAAATACAATACAAGTTGAAGGAGGAGCATATCATGCCAAAAATTAAAACTAATAGAGCAGCTGCAAAGCGCTTCAAAAAAGACAGGTACAGGAAAATTAAAAAGAAATAAAGCTTTCAAGAGCCATATCTTAACTAAGAAATCTACAAAGAGAAAAAGAAATCTTAGAAAAAGCAACAATCGCTGATGCTACTAATGTAAAGAACATGAAGAAAGTATTACCATATCTCTAAGATAAGGTTCAATTTGTGAAGGAGGAAGAATAAGACATGGCAAGAATTAAAGGCGGATTAAACGCTAAAAAAAAAGACATAACAGAACATTAAAGCTGGCAAAAGGCTACAGAGGAGCCCGTTCCAAACAGTATAGAGTAGCAAAACAGTCTGTAATGAGAGCTCTTACATCTTCATACGCAGGAAGAAAACAGCGCAAACGTCAGATGCGTCAGCTCTGGATCGCTCGTATCAACGCTGCAGCAAGAATGAACGGTCTGTCATACAGCAAGTTCATGCACGGCTTAAAAGTAGCTAACATCGAGATGAACAGAAAGATGCTTTGCAGAGATGGCTGTAAATGATGCAGAAGGATTTGCAACACTTGCAGAAGCTGCAAAAAGCTGCTTTAGCTTAATTTTAATAGAGAATTTTAACACGCAGGAAAATCCTGCGTGTTTTTTTATACCAAAGAATACTATGCCGGGTAATTTAACTGTTCATCAGTAATATTCTCAAGAACCTCGGTAAGATATTTCTTAGACAGATATTTCGCCATCGGAAGGTTCATATCCAGATAGTTGCCACAGTCTTTGGCAGCGGCTCCGGGAACTTCACCTTCGAATTCTGCCATAAATGTATACATTTCTTTTTTTAATAACGGCACGATATCTTTGGATTCATAACTTCCGGCGAGGATCAGATAGAATCCGGTACGGCATCCCATTGGTCCGAAGTAGATCGTTTTGTCGGCATATTCTGCATGATTGCGTAAGAATGTTGCGGCAAGATGTTCGATGGTATGAACCTCAGCTGTGTTCATCACTGGTTCTTTGTTGGGACGGGTCATGCGCAGATCAAAAGTTGTGATCGGATTACCGGCTACCTGGTCGACACGGGAAACATATACACCCGGAACAAGTCTCAGGTGATCTACTGTAAAACTTGCAATTTTTTCCATAATTAATACACCTCTTTTTTTTTTCAAAATTTTTCAAAATATTATGCAGAAATATTATAGCATTTTCAGCAGAATTTGACTATAAAAAGATGAAAAGGTGTGATATACTGAATTTTATATTGGCATTAGAGGTCAATGCGGTTAACAGTGTCTGTGGAGTGTATTCATGGATGGAAAAGGGTATTTTAGGAGGAAAAATTAGGAGAATGAAGCTTTATCTGGTAAGACATGGAGAAACTGATTGGAATAAAGTAAAAAAGGATTCAGGGGCAGGTAGATATCCCGCTGAATCAGTTTGGCAAGCGTTTGGCAGAAGAAACAGCGGAAGGACTGCGGGATATCCCGTTTGATCTGTGTATTTCAAGTCCGTTGTCAAGAGCACATGAGACGGCGAGAATTATATTGTATGGGAAAGATATCCCGATCATCAAAGATGCCAGAATTGAGGAAATGGCATTTGGTGAATATGAAGGAAAATGCTGTGCAAGAGATAACTGGGAACTCCCGGAGGATTTTCACAAATTTTTTAATGATCCGGCAGGATTCGTACCTGGGAAAGGCGGAGAATCATTTGCTGATGTGAAGAAGAGAACCGGAGAATTTCTGAAGAGTCTGTATAAAAAGACTGATGGTGTATATGAAAATATTCTGATCACCACACATGGTGCGGCACTGGCCGGAATGCTGAATAATATCCGAAAAGAGCCGTTAGAGAAGTACTGGGGAATCGGGGTACACAGTAACTGCGGAGTAACAGAAGTAGAAGTGAAGAATGGAGAGGCGACGATTCTTTCTGAAAATGTTACATATTACGAGGAAGCAGTAAGACCATGGGCTGATAAATAAAAATAGCTATAAAAATCATGATATCATAAGAGCAAAAGGAGAATGAATATGGCAATTGAAACAGCGGGACAACAAAAGTATGCAGATTTGACTGCAAAAAGAATTAAGTCGTTGCAGACGGGGATGACAATCATTGTGGGAATTGTAGCGGTAGTCTATGCAGTGGTCAATACAAAGGGAAGAAAAGCATTCAACAGTAAACTGGATAAAATAGAAGATAAAAATGAATTCTACCGCCAGATTGTGGCACCAGATGTACTTGAATTGAAAGAAGAACAGCTTCTGGTTGCAAAAGATTATGTCATTGTAGTTGATGCGGATGTATGGATATACGATCTGCATCATATGGAAAAAAGTAGAAGTGGGAAAACAAGGAAATGTGAAGAAAACCCTGTTTCTGACAGAACCAAATGGAAAAAAGACATGCCATTTTGTCGACAACTAAGGGGGATGGAAGACAGGAAGCGTTTGATCAGGTGTATTATAGATTGCATGATCGGCTTGCTGTTTAGTTCATCATCGTGGCTTACCCCGGTTATGAGAAAGACTTGGTATTCTGGTTCTAGCGTATATGGAGCGATGTTAGAACCAGAATACCAAGTCTTTCTCATGTCGTGATAGGCCAATGATAATGAATTCAATAGCGGAATTATAACCCTTGTGTGTAGCTGGGAAGTTTTATGGAGGTCAGGGTAACGACCGCTTTATGCATTTAACAGCAATCTAATTATCTTCCTCCTGAACCGTATAAGTCTGTCTCTTACGAGCCATTTCATCACTTTCAAGATATTCATCATAAGTCGTAATCTTATCAATCAGTTTACCGCCCGGTACGATCTCCATGATACGGTTGGCTGTGGTCTGCACGATCTGGTGGTCTCTGGAAGAGAAGAGCAGTACACCAGGGAATTTTGTCATTCCGTTGTTGAGTGCGGTGATGCTTTCCATATCCAGGTGGTTGGTAGGCTCGTCGAGGATCAGTACATTGGCACCGCTGATCATCATCTTGGATAACAGACAGCGTACCTTCTCTCCTCCGGAAAGAACACGTACCTTCTTCACACCGTCATCACCGGAGAACAGCATACGTCCAAGGAATCCACGTACATAAGTGGCATCTTTTCTTCCGAATACTGTGTCAGCCAGTCTACGATGCTGTAATCGTTGTCGAATTCACTCCCGCTGTCGAGTGGGAAGTAAGCCTGAGTTGTGGTGATTCCCCATTTATAAGTACCTTCGTCCGGTTCCATCTCTCCTGCAAGGATCTGGAAGAGCGTTGTCTTGGCAAGCTCATTGCTTCCGACGAATGCAACCTTGTCATCGTGGTTCAGAGTAAAGGAAATGTTATCCAGAACTTTTTCGCCGTCGATTGTTTTGCTTAATCCCTCTACCGTAAGGACTTCATTACCGATCTCGCGGTTTGGACGGAAGTCGATGTAAGGATATTTACGGCTGGATGGCTGGATGTCATCAAGCTGGATCTTTTCCAGTGCACGTTTTCTGGAAGTAGCCTGCTTGGATTTTGAAGCATTGGCACTGAAACGAGAGATGAATTCCTGCAACTCTTTGATCTTTTCTTCCTTTTTTTATTATTGGCTTCTTTCATCTGACGGATCAGAAGCTGGCTGGATTCATACCAGAAGTCATAGTTACCGGCATAGAGCTTGATCTTGCCATAATCGATATCTGCAATCTGTGTGCAGACCTTGTTCAGGAAGTAACGGTCATGGGATACAACGATGACAGTATTGTCAAAGTTGATCAGGAATTCTTCGAGCCATGCGATCGCATCAAGGTCTAAGTGGTTCGTAGGCTCGTCGAGGAGCAGGATATCCGGGTTACCGAACAGTGCCTGGGCAAGCAGGACCTTTAACCTTCTCCGGACCATTTAAGTTCTTCATCATTTCATAATGCATTTCAACCGGAATTCCAAGACCATTTAATAATGTGGCAGCATCAGATTCCGCTTCCCATCCGTTCATGGCTGCGAATTCACCTTCCAGCTCGCTGGCACGGATACCGTCTTCGTCGGTAAAGTCTTCTTTTGCGTAGATGGCTTCTTTTTCCTTTCATGATCTCATACAATCTGGCATTTCCCATAATAACGGTATCCAGAACCGGATATTCGTCGTATTTGAAATGATCCTGCTGCAGGAAAGAAAGACGTTCACCCGGTGTGATGATGACCTCTCCGTTAGTCGGCTCAAGCTGGCCGGAAAGAATCTTAAGGAATGTAGATTTGCCGGCACCGTTTGCTCCGATCAGACCGTAGCAGTTACCCTCGGTAAATTTGATGTTGACATCTTCGAACAGGGCTTTTTACCAACCCGTAATGTTACATTACTTGTACTAATCATATTGGTTTGTATTCTCCTTGTCGTTTGAATCTTCGTTGATAGTGACTGCGCCCGGATTTGCAGACGCTGACTAGCATATAGTACCAGAGATAAAGGAAAATAGCAAGGGAAGTTCCTCTTTTCCTTCTATGAAAAAAGGGTATATAATGATAGCAGTATCATGCGCAGAGCTGTCGGTGGCAGGTTCTGTAGATAAACGATAAAAAATGCGCAGACAAATTTACGAAGATTATAAAGCTAAAGAGAGGTAAGGCTTATGGTAAAACATTAGTACTGGAAGGCGGGGCAAACCGCGGAGTATTTACATCTGGAGTTCTTGATTATCTGATGGAAAAGGACATGTATATGTCCAATGTGATCGGCGTATCGGCAGGTGCGTGTAATGCGGTTGATTATGTGTCGAAACAGGCTGGGCGGAGCCGGGAATGTGTGATCCATCGTGAGAAAGAATACGATTATGTATATGGTTTAAAGAAGACCCTGAAAGAAAAAGCCCTGATGGATATGGATATGCTGTTCGATAAATTTCCGAACGAAATTTATCCATTTGATTTTGAGACTTATTTTGCATCTGAGATGGAATGTGAGCTGGTGGTTACGAACTGTATCACGGGAGATGCAGAATATCTGTCGGAAGATAAAGATCCGGAACGTCTGATGAAGATCTGCCGTGCATCGAGCAGTATGCCGCTTGCGGCACCGATTGCAAATGTAGACGGAATCCCGTATATGGACGGCGGCCTTGCTGATTCCATTCCAATCGAATATGCACTGGAAAAAGGAAATGACAAGATTGTTGTAGTATTGACGAGAAATCCGGGCTACCGCAAGAAGAGAGCGGTAAAAGCAACGGAACAGCTTTATAAAAAGAGCTTATAAGAAATATCCGAATCTGGTACGTACGATCATGACAAGAAATGCTGTATACAACAAGCAGATGAAACTGATCGAAAAGCTGGAAGAAGAAGGAAAGATATTCGTGATCCGTCCGCTGATCCCGACTGTGTCCCGTATGGAAAAGGATTATGACAAGCTGCAGCATTTCTATATGCATGGAAACAGACTGATGAAGAAAGAATATCAGGGACTGCTGGAGTATCTGAACGAATAAATATAAAAGCAGATTATAATGTTTATGGAAATAAACAGAGTAAGAAAAAATAAAAACAGGATGAGACAGAGAATGGAACCAAGAACATTACTAGATTTTATGGGCGTGGCAGAACGCCTGAAATGTAATATGCGCCATTCCAGAACGGCAGAGAACAGACGGGAAAGTGTAGCAGAACATACCTACCGTCTGTGCGTGTTTGCATGGCTGGTAAAAAAGAAGAATTCCCGGATTGTGATATGGACAAGGTGATGAGGATGAGCCTGTTCCATGATCTGGGAGAAGCAGTGACCGGAGATATTCCGGCATTTGTGAAGACAGATTCTGACCGGGAAGTAGAAGAAAGTGCAATCAGCAATGTGACAGTGATGCTCCCGGAAAGGGAACGAAAAAAGAACTGGATGCGCTGTTTGATGAACTGGAAAAAGCAGAGACGATGGAAGCGAAAATCGTACATGCACTGGATAAGATGGAAGCATTGATCCAACATAATGAGGCAGATATTGCAACGTGGCTTCCACTAGAATATGATCTTCAGATGACTTATGGAGAAAAAAAGAATGTATGGCAGATCCATATCTTACGAAGCTGCGTGAAGTGATCCGGCAGATATCGGAAGATAAGATCACCGCAGAAGGAGAAGACAGAGAATTGTCTTACTATATAAGAAAAGGTGTGGAGAATATGCATCTGGAAGAAGTGGCAGCACTTCTGCACAGAACGGACTGGGCAAAAGACAGAACGGAAGAGCTGATCAGAAAAAAGTATGGAGAATGCCTGTCCGTATGGATTATTTCTGGCAGTGACTGCATCAGTGAAGGCGGAAAAGACAGGCAGATCGGATTTGCGAGAGTTCTGACAGATGGTGTGACGACATTTTACCTGATGGATCTGGTCATAGAAGAAGCGTATCGCGGGCAGGGGTTTAGAACAAGCATGATGAATCAGATCATGAAGGAAAACGGGCATCTGTATGGTATGCTTCATACACAAACTGCAAAAAGCATTTTATGAAAGATATGGGTTCCGGGAAATAGGAAATACAAAGAAAACAGAAGAAATATATATGGAAAAACCGTGTGGCTAAAAATAGCTACACGGTTTTTTTGTTCAAAAAAAAGGCTAAAGTATTCAGGATTTTCTGATATCTATAGATCTTCCAGGTTAATATCGCGGGGCGTTTCCATATGTTTCAATGTAATCTCATAGATGTGGGAAGTATCGCCATTCTTCATACAATCCAAAATTGCCATATGTTCTTCGTAAGTCTGTTCCATACGGCCTTTATGTGCAAGGGAGAGTTCAGCCAGCCGTTTCATGCGGTACATGAACATGGCGAATACATTTGAAAACTGTTCATTTTCCAGATAATCTATGATTTTTGTGTGAAACTGAAAATCATATTCGGAAAATTCTTTGATAGAATGTGTAGTTTCCATAATATCGTTCATGCACTCCATGATCCAGTCTAGCTCTTTAAAAAGCTTTTTCGCTTTGCGGGTAGAAGAAGCTTTACTGATCTGAACGGTGCAGTATGTTTCCAGTGCAGAACGTACCTGAAATGTTTCATTTACATCCTTCCGGTTCATCTGATGCAGCATAAATCCTTTGCTGGGAATAATATCAATATAACCTTCCTGTGCAAGTCTGTGCACGGCATCTCTTAACGGGGTGCGCGAAATTCCAAGTTCTTTTGATAATTTTGTCTCGGAATAGACTTCCTGATAGGAAAAATGATTCTCCATGATCAATTTCTGGAGATAATTATAAGGCCTGTTCATTGAGTGGTGTCATAGTAACTCCTTATATTTCACGATAATTATTTATTTAACAAAAATTCATACATTTTTTTTATCAAATATCATACAATACAGGCTGAAAATGGTCAAGAGAAAAGGAAAATAAGGGCTAAAAAAATTGTATATAATGTTAAGAAAATAACAAAAAGAAAATCGACTATATGTTAAAAATAGACAAAAATAAGGCGGAAAACTGGTGAAATAAGAGAAAGAAAATAAATAAAGAAGCAGTTGCAGATGTTGTGGAAGCAGGAGCAAAAAGAAGCTTCATACGCAGAGATTGGTGAACAGTGTGAAAGAATCATTATCATGGTTCCAAGCGGTGCAATTTCAAAATCTATCTTATTTGATGAAGACGGTGTTGCATCGACCATCAAAGAAGGAACCGTTGTATGTGATATGAGTTCTGTAACACCGGTAGAATCAAAGGAATGCTACGAAGGACTGAAAGAAAAGGTGTAGGATTCGTAGATGCACCGGTATCCGGAGGAGAGCCTGGAGCTGTCGCAGGAACACTTGCAATCATGGCCGGAGGAGATCAGGAAAGACTTTGATGCAATGAAAGAGTATTTTGACATTCTTGGATCTTCTGCGTTACTGATTGGTGGAAGCGGAAGCGGAAGTGTTACAAAGCTTGCAAACCAGGTAATCGTTAATAACACAATTGCAGTGGTATCTGAAGCATTTGTACTTGCTACAAAAGCAGGAGCAGATCCGGAAAAAGTATACCATGCGATCCGCGGAGGACTTGCAGGAAGCGCAGTACTTGATGCCAAGATCCCGATGATCATCGAGCGTAACTTCAAACCAGGCGGACCGATCAGAATCAACCATAAAGATATCAAGAACGTAGTAAATACAGCACATTCGATCGATGTACCGATTCCATATACAGCACAGCTTTATGAAATCCTTCAGACACTGAAGATCCACGGACATATGAATGATGATCATGGCGGAATTGTTCAGTATTTCGAAAAACTTGCTGACGTAGAAGTAAAAAAGACGGAAGAGTAAAGGAGAATGGACATGGCATTGAATGCAGAAGTATTAACTTCATATAAGAAGATTGACGAAGCTTATATCGATGAACTGTTAAAGAAAGAAATTGAAAAGAATAATAAAAAGATCGTTGTCTTAGACGATGACCCGACAGGAGTTCAGACGGTACATGACATTTCCGTATACACAAACTGGGAAAAAGATACAATCCGTCAGGGATTTGATGAGGAGAATAACTTATTCTATGTCCTGACCAACTCCAGAGGATTTACAGCGGAACAGACAACCAAGGCACACAATGAGATCGCTGCAGTGGTTGACGAAGTCGCAAAAGAGACCGGAAAAGAATACATATTCATCAGCAGAAGTGATTCTACTCTTCGTGGACATTATCCACTGGAGACAGAGCTTCTGAAGAAGAACTATGAAGCCAATACAGGAAAGACGATCGACGGTGAGATCCTCTGCCCGTTCTTCAAAGAAGGCGGAAGATATACGATTGATAATGTACATTATGTAAAATACGGTGAAGAGTTGATTCCTGCGAATGAGACAGAGTTTGCCAAAGATAAGACATTTGGCTACAGTGCAGCGACAATGCCGGAGTATGTAGAAGAGAAGACAAAAGGGGCATATAAAGCTTCCGATGTTACCTGCATTTCACTGGAAGATATCCACGATATGAACATCGACAAGATCGAAGAAGCGCTGATGGAAGTGAAAGACTTCAATAAGATCATTGTAAATGCTGTGGATTATGCAGATGTAAAAGTATTCTGTGTGGCATTGTACAGAGCAATGGCAAAGGGAAAAGTATTCATGTTCCGTACGGCGGCAGCTATCGTAAAAGGTTATGGGCGGAGTAACCGATCAGCCGCTTCTTAGCAGAGAACAGATGGTGGTAAAAGAGACAGACAACGGAGGAATCATCGTTGTAGGTTCTCATACAGATAAGACTACAAAACAGGTGGAAGAACTGAAGAAACTGACAGACATTGAATTCATCGAACTGGATGCAACACTTGTAAAAGATGACGAAGCATTTGAAAAAAGAAGTAAAGAGATGTCTGAATCTGGAAGAGACTTGCATTAAAGCCGGAAAGACAGTCTGCTGTTATACAACAAGAGCACTGATTACTGCTGATACAGGTGATAAAGAGGATGAGTTAAGATTATCTGTAAAGATCTCCGATGCAGTACAGTCACTGGTTGGACGTTTAAGTGTAACACCAAGCTTTGTAATCGCAAAAGGCGGAATTACATCCAGTGATGTAGGAACAAAAGCTCTGGCAGTAAAGAAAGCGAATGTTCTTGGTCAGATCAAGCCTGGAATCCCGGTATGGCAGACAGGAGAAGAAAGTAAATTCCCTCTGACACCATACGTTATCTTCCCTGGAAACGTAGGTGAGGTCACAACATTAAGAGAAGCTGTGGAAGTGCTGACAGCAAAATAAATAACAAAACATGTCAAAAACAGACAAGACAAAATAGACAAAACGCAACCGATCATTATCCTGCCGCTTCTGATCGCGACAGCAATGAGATTCATTCAGGGATCAGGAACTGTAGCAATGACGACAGCAGCAAGTATCACAGCACCGATCATCGCAGCATCAGGCGTAAGCCCGATCCTTGAAGCAGTGGCATGCTACGTAGGATCTTTATTCTTCGGATACTTCAACGACAGTTATTTCTGGGTAGTAAACAGAACCTTAGGTGTCAGCGAGGCGAAAGATCAGTTAACGATCTGGTCTGTAACATCAACGGTAGCATGGGCTGTCGGTGTAGTTGAAGTGTTGATACTTAATATATTTATGTAAAGAATATCAGAAATTCTTGTATACTTTGATATACAAAAATGAGCTGGCCGGAAAGTGTGGAATGAGTAGTGCCCCATAATTTCCGACCGGCTTTTTATATCAAAGTATGTAAGGAAATGTATTGGTGGCTAGCTAAATAAAAATAAACAAAAATAAACATGATGTATTGTGAAAACAAACAAAAAAAGATTGATAAAAAATAGATTATATTGACAAAAATAAACATTAGAGATAATATATAAACATAAACGAACAGCATAAAACGTTTGAAAATGTGAAAAAAGGAGAATGATTATGCCGCAGTGTGTTGTAATCGCAGATGACCTGACAGGGGCCAATGCAACAGGAGTATTACTGAAAAAGATGAATTATAAAGCATACACAGTTATGAACACAGAACGGATCGAACTGTCGACCTTATCGGATTGTGACTGCGTATTATATCCGACAGACAGCAGAGGAGTGGATGCACAGATCGCATATAACCGGGTACACAATGTCTGCAGTCTGCTTAAGGATGACGATGTCAAAGTATATGCCAACCGGATTGACAGTACACTTCGCGGAAATCTCGGAAGTGAGACGGATGCGATGCTGGACAGCCTGGGAGAAGATTACATAGCAATTGTTGCACCGTGTTTTCCGGCTTCGGGAAGGATTATCTGTGGCGGATATATGCTGGTGGACGGACTGCCGTTACATAAGACGAATATTGCAGTTGATCCGAAGACACCGGTGAAGATATCAGAAGTAGGAGAACTTTTTAAGCAGCAGAGTAAATATCAGGTATCCACGATCTATATGAAAGATCTGATGCATGGAAAGCATTATCTTGCTGATTTGATGAAAAAAATGTGTGGAGGAAAGGAAGCCGGATCATCACTTTAGACTGTATTACACAGGAAGATCTGGACTTGATCGCCGATGCAGTGATCACCAGCGGATTAAAAGTGATTGCCGTAGATCCGGGAGTATTTACCGCAACGTTATCCAGAAAGCTGATCACGCCGAATAAGAAAAAACAGAAGACCAAGATCCTTGCAGTGGTAGGAAGCGTGAATGCCAATACCACGGCCCAGATGGAAGAATTGTGGCTTTCACAGAGAACGCATAATGAATTCGTTCATACAAGAGAACTTCTGGAAGGTGAAAAACGCAGAGAACTGGAGATCAGAAGGGTGGTTAATTCCATTCTGGGTGAATGCGACAGGAATAATATATCAACCGTAACCGGAGACGGAATCTATCCGGAGAACAGAATTGATTTTACACCGTATATGGAGCGATATCAGTGTTCACTGGATGAAGTGACAGAAATGATCAATAGTGGATTCGCGGAGATCACGTATCGTATCTTCAAGGCAGAAGATACATTCAAAGGACTGTATACAAGTGGCGGGGATATCACAGTTGCTGTCTGTAAAAAGTTCGATACCGCAGGCTTAAGTCTGTTGGATGAAGTACTTCCACTTGCAGCTTACGGACAATTCTTAAAAGGAGAGTTTGAAGGTGTACATATCATTACCAAAAGGTGGAAGTCAGGGAAATAAAGATACAATCAATAAGTGTATTACTTATTTGAAAGAAAAATTATATATCTAAGAAAGGGTGAGAGAAATGAAGAAACCAGTTATTGCAATTCCAATCGGAGATCCTGCGGGTGTAGGACCGGAGATTGTAGCAAAATCCATTGCATCCGATGAGGTGTTCCAGATTGCGGTGTGTGTCATCGTCGGAGATCGGAAGATCGTAGAAAAAGCAATCGAGATCACAGGAGAGAATTTGAAGATCAATGAGATCAAAGAGCCGGAAGAGGCAGTCGATGAAAAAGGAGTCCTGAACCTGATCAATCTTGACAACGTGGATATGGATACATTTGCCTATGGAAAAGTCAGCGCTATGTGTGGAAAAAGCAGCGTATGAATACATTGCAAAGAGTATTGAACTGGCAAATGCGGGAAAGGTCGATGCAGTGGCTACTACCCGATCAACAAAGAATCCCTTCATGCGGCAGAAGTTCCGTATATCGGACATACAGAGATCTTTGGAGCACTGACACATACAGAAGATCCGTTGACAATGTTCGAGACGAATGGAATGAGAGTATTCTTCCTGACACGTCATGTATCGTTAAGGCAGATGCTGGATATGATCAAAAAAGACAGGATCATTGATTATGTAAAACGCTGTACTAAGGCATTGGAAAGACTCGGTGTGAAAGAAGGAACTATGGCAATTGCAGGGTTAAATCCACACAGCGGAGAACATGGACTCTTTGGCTGGGAAGAAGTCGAAGAGATCATGCCGGCAATCGAAGAACTGAAAGCGGAAGGTTATGATGTGGCAGGTCCTGATCGGGGCGGATTCAGTATTCCATCAGGCAGCACAAGGAAAATATACCAGTGTATTATCGCTGTATCACGATCAGGGACATATCGCAACAAAGACACTGGACTTCGAAAAGACGATCGCAATCACAAATGGTATGCCGATCCTTCGTACATCGGTAGATCACGGAACTGCATTTGACATCGCAGGAAAAGGAATCGTAAGTGCGGTCAGCATGATCGAAGCAATCAGACTTGCAGCAAAAAATATGCACCGAATTTCACGGGAAAACATGAAAAATAAAATTAAAAATAAAACGAAAAGGAATTGCGGCAGGTAAATAACTGCCGTAATAAAAAAGAGAAACATAGGAGGTCTGCATTATGGTAAACGGACTTAGTGGGGAAAGGATGTTGATTGGTCTGGCGGTAGGTATCGCAGTCCTGATATTCCTTGTATTAAAGACAAAAATCCAGGCATTTCTTGCCTTGATCATCAGTACAGTTGTAGTTGGCGTGATTGGCGGCATGCCGCTTACAAATATTACAATTGAAGTAGACGGTGTTGAGAAGACATTTGGTATTGTAAATTCGATCACTTCCGGGTTTGGCGGAACTCTGGGAAGTATCGGAATCATCATTGGATTTGGTGTTATGATGGGCCAGATCTTTGAAGTAACAGGTGCAGCCAAGAGAATGGCACATACATTCTTAAAACTGTTCGGTAAGAAGAGAGAAGAAGAAGCCCTTGCACTGACAGGATTCCTGGTATCTATCCCAATCTTCTGTGATTCCGGATTCGTTGTACTGGCACCGATCGCAAAGGCAATCTCCAAAGCAACGAAGAAATCCGTGATCGGACTTGGAACAGCCCTGGCAGCAGGTCTTGTAATCACCCACTCCCTTAGTACCACCGACACCTGGCCCGTTAGGTGTCTGCGGAATCTTCGGAGTAGACGTAGGAAAATTCATCCTACTGACACTGGTACTTGCACTTCCGATGGCAATTGCATGTATCGCATACTCAAGATTATTCCTTTCTAAAGAAATATTACAGAATCCCGAACGACGAAGGCGAGATCGTAGAGATGCCTTATCAGGAGCCTAACTACGAGGCAGCATTTGCAATGGATATGACAGGAGTTCCGGGAGCACTGGAATCCTTCATGCCGCTGATCATCCCGATCATCCTGATCCTGATCAACACAGTAGCAACAGCAATGGGCAAGACAGAAGGATTCATGAATATCCTTGTATTCCTTGGACAGCCGATCGTAGCAGTCGGACTCGGGACTAATCGTGGCAATCCTGACACTGGGAAGAAGCCTTGACAGACATGAAGCCCTTGCAGAGATGGAAAAAGGAATGGCATCAGCCGGAATCATCATGTTAGTAACAGGTGGCGGCGGAGCGCTCGGCCAGATCATCAAAGACTCCGGACTTGGAACATTTATGGCAGAAGGGCTTGCAAAGACAGCAATCCCGATCATTATCCTGCCGCTTCTGATCGCGACAGCAATGAGATTCATCCAGGGTTCAGGAACAGTAGCAATGACAACAGCAGCAAGTATCACAGCACCGATCATCGCAGCATCAGGTGTAAGTCCGATCCTCGGAGCAGTAGCATGCTGCGTAGGATCTTTATTCTTCGGATACTTCAACGACAGTTATTTCTGGGTAGTAAACAGAACCTTAGGTGTCAGCGAGGCGAAAGATCAGTTAACGATCTGGTCTGTAACATCAACGGTAGCATGGGCTGTCGGTGTGGTTGAAGTGTTGATACTTAATATATTTATGTAATCTGAGACGAATCGTATAATAAGAAAAGCCTGAGACGGCTGGAAGAACGGATATGCTTCATTGGGAGGTTAATGAATGCGTGTCGGCTCTTACAGCCGTTTCTTTTGGATGTTTTGGCAAGTGACAGCTTTGGCAGAGTGCCCTGCACCTGCGATATCTTGTAAATGAAATAACGACATGTTATCATAAACACAGGAAAAAAGAAAGAAGGAACAGGTGTATTATGAAGGAATCAAGCCGTCAGGAACGGATAATCAGAACGTCTGTGATCGGAATATTAGTGAACTTACTGATCGCAGCAGTGAAAATAATGATCGGGACACTGGCATCGTCCATTGCGATCGTGTCGGAAGGAATCAATAATGCAACGGATGCAGGATCTTCGTTTCTGACATATGTAGGAACAAAGCTTTCCGGGAAACATCCGGATGAAAAGCATCCATTTGGATATGGAAGAATTGAGTATCTGACCGGCATGGTGGTCGGTATTCTGATTTTGTATGCGGGGATCAGTATGTTGAAAGAGTCGATAGATGGAATTTTACATCCATCGGATATGAAGGTCAGTATGTTGATGGTTCTGATTGTGGCGGGAACAGCTGTGACGAAGTTCTGCCTTGGGAATGTATACGATAAAAGTAGGAAAATCCGTAGAATCAGAAGTACTTCTGGCAGTGGGAGAAGATGGAAGAAATGATTCGTTTTCTCGGGTCTGACAATCTTGTCATCTGTGATATTTTTATTTACAGGATTTTCACTGGATGCATATGCGGGTATTGTATTTTCCTTTGTAGTTATAAAGAGTGGGGTAGATGCGCTTAAAAATACGGCATCCGATCTGATCGGACGTTCAGGGAAAAGAAGAACTTGCGAGAAAGCTTTATAAAGAAATCCGTGCAACAGATGGAGTGATCAGTGCGATCGATATGATGTTGCACGATTATGGACCGGATCGCTATTCGGGCTCGGTGAATATCGAAATTGATCATAAAAGAAGCATTGGAGAGGTATATGAAGAGATTCACAGACTGCAGCTTCGGATCATGGAAGAATATCATGTGACGATGGTATTCGGAATCTATGCAGTCGATGAGGATACTTCAAGTGTCGTTGACATCCGTCGATACATTGGAAAATTTGTACGTGTAAATGAGCACGTGAAGAGCTTTCATGCGTTATATCTGAGCAAAGGAACCAATACTCTTTATTGTGATTTTATTGTGGACTATGCGCTCAGAGACTGGGAGGGACTGCGAAAATCATTTACAGACTATATGAAGAAACAGTATCCGGAATATGAGATATCACTGACAATAGAGACAGAATTTGTATAATTTCTATAAATTTATTTATAAAGTAAAAAATGAAAAGACTGCAGATCGCAGATCTGGCGTAATGTGGGAGGAGATAATATGCTTGCGGCAGAAAGACAGGCAATGATCGTTGAATTGATCAAAGAGAATGGAAGTGTGCAGGTAGATGAGCTGGCTAAAGAATTGAATGTAAGTTCCATGACAATTCGGAGAGATCTGATGAAGTTGGAAAGCGGTAATATGATCGAACGGTGTCATGGAGGTGCGGTCGCGAAACAAGAGGTTGCTTATGAGACAAAAAGCAGACCAGTAATAAGAACAGTAAAGAAGCAATTGCAAGAAAATGTGTAGAATTTGTACATCCGCAAGATTCAGTATTTCTGGATGCCGGGGACGACAACCTGCGAGATTGCAAAATTAATCCGGGACATCCCAGATATTATCATTGTGACAAATGATCTGGAGATTGCACAGGTATTAAAAAACAGTGATGCGAAAGTATACATATGTGGCGGTATGGTACAGAAAGAGACGGGAAGTCTGTTTGGCAGATATGCGACAGAGATGTTGAAAGGATTTCCGGTTTGATGTAGGATTCTTTGGAGCAGCTTCCATCAACGAAGAATTCCAGGTAACAACACCGACACATGAAAAAATGTGGCTGAAACGCCAGGTTCCGAAGCAGTGCGCAAGATCCTATCTGGCAGTAGACCAGTCAAAATTCGGAAAACAATCCATGACCTGGATCAAGAAAGAGTTCCTAAGTTTTATGGAGGTTCAGGGTAACGACCGCTTCATGCATTCAATAGTAATTAAATTTAATACGTAATCTCCTGCAAATATAATCCCTTCGGATCACAAGGCGCACTTGCTTCGAGAATTCCCGCAAAGATATCATCAATATCCTGCACAGATCGGTTGCCAAGTCCGATATCCATTAGCGTTCCGACAATGATACGTGCCATATTATGAAGAAAATCATCCGCATGGATCAGGATCTGCATTTCTTCAATGTCACCATAGATATCAATATCAAAGATCTCACGGACCGTAGATTTCGTTTTCTTTGCACTGGAGAAGTTGCGGAAATCATGACGTCCTGTGAGTTTCTCGGCGGCCTGCTGCATCAGACGTTTGTCCGGGATACGGTAGCAATGGTAAGTGTATTTGCGGTCAAAGACGCTCGGTACATCGTCGATCGTCATACGGTATACATAGGTCTTGGATGTGGCGTTCAGCTGTGCGTGAAAACGTTCTGGAACCTCTTTTACATCGATGATTGCGATATCCATCGGAAGGTAACGGTTCAGGTAATGTTTGATGTTCTGTGTCGTTGTGGAAGAAGAAGTCTTGAAATTGGCAATCTGCGCATAAGCATGTACACCGACTTCTGTGCGGCATCCACAGAAAAAAAGCTCCAGGTCATCTTCTTCAGTCATTTTTTTTAAAACTTCAGTAATTTTATTAGAGATGGTATTGCCGGATTCATCTTTTTCCCAGTCTGGTCCATCCCTGGTAACGGCTTCCGTCGTATTCGATCGTTAATTTTATATTTCTCATGAAAACTCCATTCTGCTGCGAAATGCAGCCTGTCTAATAATTGATGTTGTATATAACTAAATACATGAATTTCAGAATACTTACATTGAAATTAGTTTAAGTATAACAAATCCGGTGCTATAATAAAAGAGCTTAAAAAAAAAAAAGAGAGGTGTTTTTTTGGAAATGGAAAAAAGAAAGGTATCGGATTCAATTGTAGAGACGGTTCATATGGTAAGACCGCAGCACCTGAATGCGTCTGACCGTTTGTTCGGAGGGGCACTTATGCAGTGGATCGATGAAGTGGCGGGTATGGTGGCAAAACGTCACACAAGAAGAAATGTAATTACGGCATCTGTAGACAGCTTAAGTTTCCTGCGCGGTGCATATGTCAAAGATACAGTTGTGATCATAGGAAAAGGTAACCTATGTCGGTAATACATCCATGGAAGTAAAGGTGGATACGTATGTAGAAGCGTTAAGTGGGGAGCGTACACCGATCAATCATGCGTATTTTACAATGGTAGCATTGGATAAGAATGACAAACCGGTCAGGGTGCCAAGACTGGAACTTGAGACGGAAGAAGAAAAAAGAAGAATGGGAAAAGGGAGAAAGAGAAAGAGAACTCCGTATGATGCGCAAAGAAGAAGGGCTTTAAACTGTCCTTCTTCTTTGCGCATTTCTGAGAACGAAAAGGAATTAAGTATTGTTTTTCATGTGTGTACGGATATCTGCACCATCTGGTCGATCTGATTTTGTTCTTCTCTGGAACGTCCTTCTTTCAGAATGTCGAGGATGAGAGACATTTCCTGTGGAGTGAACTGGATTCCTTTCTTGTTCGCACTGGTGATGAGCGCCATCATAACGGGAGCCAGAGATCTCCCGCTTTTTGCCGGCAGGTCTGTTTGGCTGCAAGCCGGATCAACTCCAGTTTGACCGGGTCCATTCCCTTCATGGCCGGATGATCCATCCAACTGTTTGAGGAATTGTTTTCGGAAGTGTTTTCATTCGCTGTATGATTCGTTGTTCCATTCATGTGAAGAGTCTCCTTTCATGGCAGAGGTTCCAGGCGAGGAAAGTTCCTGGTCGAACAGGTTCCATGTAATTTTTGGAACATTTCCATATCTTCGCCGGACATCATTGTCTTCATAAGATCAACAGGTCCTGCAGGGACCGCAAGAATCGGAACCTCCGGACGTAGAATCGGTCTGTGCCATCACCATCATTTCCATTATCTGCAGCATAGAAGTCATCTGGTCCATCATATTCCGTTCGTTTTCATCCATATAGGGTGCGAGTTCACCGATAGATTGAAAAGAAAATGCATGAAACGGCAGTCCGCGGAAATAATTCATCGTATACTGGAATTCGGAAAATTTGATATAGACGGCAAGGAAGCGCTGAGTGGAAGGAGGCAGAAAGGAAAGAAACAGCTTCAATTTATATAAATAGGAGGGTGTGACAGATTTATCAAATGGTGTCATTGGTTTTGAAGGTTTTCCGGCCATAGTGACTCCTCCCGGGATCAGCGTTATAAATATATATGAAAAAAAGAGACGGAAAAATGACTCCGTCTCTTAAGTCCTATGCAGGAAATATTATGTTGTCTAGCATCCGCATCCACAGCCATTGCCGCATCCGTTGCCGAAACCACCACAGCAGCAGAGAAGAAGGATGATCCACAGGCAGCTGTCGTTGCCCCATCCGTTGTTGCCGCATCCACAGCCGTTGCCGAAACCGCCGCAGCAACAGAGAAGAAGGATGATCCACAGGCAGCGGTTATTGCCGAAGCCACATCCGTTGTTGCCGCATCCGCATCCGCCGTTACATCCACCACATCCACAGTCTCCGCCGAATCTGTCGCGTCCTTCGCAGCCACATCCACAGTTTGCTGTACCTAAATCGCTCATATTGAATCCTCCAATAATGATGTTTACAGTACATAATATGCAGATGGTGTAAATGTGTGAGATGAAAATTATCCGTAATTAACCAGCCGTTTTAAAGAATGCTGGAAATGAAGTTGCTCTTTTTGGATTTTTACACGTTTGAATCCGTTGAGTTCTTTTTTTGAATATTCATCGTAAAGTTTCAATAAATAAGATACCGGAAGATTTCTGTTCTTGTACCAGGTGAAAAGCAGCCAGTCCATGATCGCGGGCAGCCAGTACTTTTCAGGAATCTCGGCTTCGCGCAGGGTTACGGCATAGCTAAGTGCCTGGGCTGCCAGATCTGACAAGCGGGCCGATCGTGTATTTTCTTTATTCTTATCTTTGAAAAGTTGTTCGCTTTCTAAAGTGATATCGTATAAGGAGTCTGCCGCCCGCCAGTAATTCACGAATGGTGTACCGATGACCGGATCTGTTTCTTCTATATTATTATGCAGGTTGAACAGATCGAAATTCCGGTCAGAGTCTGACGATGGCTTTCCGAATACTTTGCGGTCATAGGAAGCACGCTTCTTTGGGTCGGAAAGTATGCGGTAAGCTTCCAGAATACGCTGCATTTTTCTTAGTTGTATCGATACCATCCTTCATGTTGGCATCGGGATGATATTTTTTTTTGCAAGTCTGTTCTTGGCAGCAGAAATCTCTTCAGGAGAAGCTGTTCGTGACACACCAAGTATCTTGTAATAATTCTTTTTTTTGCCATTATATTCTCCCCTTATAATATATGGACCTGATTAGAAGATACTGCAGACGGCAATATCTTCCATCAGATATATTACGACAAAGTTGCTGGGGAAATCAATTTTATTTTGAAAAAATTAAGGTGTAAAGAAAAAATACTTGACACCTGCACAGAAGTGTTATATGATATCACAGGTGAAAGACATGAATGAAATATTAGAACAGGCATTATTATATGATTTTTATGGAGAACTTCTTACCGATCATCAGAAGGAAGTGTATGAACAGTTTGTTCTTGAAGATTATTCGCTTAGCGAGATCGCAAGAGATCCGGGCATCAGCAGACAGGGCGTCCATGATCTGGTAAAGAGATGTTCCCAGACACTGAAAGGCTACGAAGAGAAGCTTCATCTGGTAGAGAAGTTCGTGTCGATCAGAGAAAAAAAGTAAAGCAGATTGATGAATTGCTGGACGGATATGAAAAGGAGAATGCGGAAAAAACTTAGTTGCAGACATCCGGAAGATATCCGATGAAATTATAGAGGAGTTATAGCATGGCATTTGACAGTTTGACAGAGAAACTTCAAAATGTATTTAAAAACCTGAGAAGCAAAGGACGTCTGACAGAGGATGATGTCAAAGAAGCTTTAAAAGAGATCAAACGTGCATTACTTGCGGCGGATGTTAACTTTAAAGTGGTAAAAGACTTCATTAAGAGCGTACAGGAACGCGCGATCGGTCAGGATGTCATGAACGGTCTGAATCCCGGACAAATGGTGATCAAGATCGTAAATGAAGAACTGATCAATCTGATGGGATCTGAGACCACAGAGATTAAGCTTCAGCCTGGAAAAGCCATCACAGTTATCATGATGGCAGGTCTTCAGGGGGCAGGTAAGACAACCACGACAGCAAAGCTTGCCGGAAAGTTCAAGTTAAAGGGGCAAGAAACCGCTGCTGGTCGCATGTGATGTCTACAGACCGGCTGCAATCAAGCAGTTACAGGTCAACGGTGAAAAACAGGGAGTGGAAGTCTTTGCCATGGGAGAAAACCACAAGCCGGCGAACATCGCCAAAGCAGCGATCGAACATGCGCAGAAGAATGGCAACGACCTCGTGATCCTCGATACTGCCGGACGACTTCATGTGGATGAAGACATGATGGCTGAGCTTGAAGAGATCAAAGAAGAAGTAGAAGTACATCAGACGATTCTTGTAATTGATGCCATGACCGGTCAGGACGCCGTGAATGTGGCGAAGGATTTCAATGATAAGATCGGCATTGACGGTGTGATCGTTACCAAATTAGATGGTGACACAAGAGGTGGTGCGGCGCTGTCCGTAAAGGCAGTAACCGGAAAGCCGATCCTTTATGTTGGTATGGGTGAGAAACTTTCCGATTTGGAACAGTTCTATCCGGATCGTATGGCATCGAGAATCCTGGGAATGGGAGATGTCCTGTCGCTTATCGAAAAGGCGGAAGCCGAGATCGATGAAGAAAAAGCCAGAGAGATGACCCAGAAGCTTAAGAAGAACCAGTTTGATTTTGACGATTATCTGGAAAGTATCAAGCAGATGAAGAACAGGGGTGGTCTTGGAAATATTATGAACATGCTGCCGGGCCTTGGAGGCATGGGCAGTAAGATGAAGGGATTGGACGACGAGCAGACAGCGGAAGCCGAGAGGAAGATGGGAAGGATGGAAGCAATCATTCATTCCATGACACCGGCGGAAAGAGCCAATCCGGATATTCTTTCTCCATCCAGAAAGCACAGAATTGCCAAAGGTGCAGGGGTGGACATCAGCGAAGTGAACCGCATGATCAAGCAGTTTAACGAGATGAAAAAGCTGATGAAACAATTTGGCAAGCCGGGAAAGAAGAAAAAATTCGGATTCCCGTTTTAAATATGATATACCGCGAATTCCGCGTTATATAGATAAAAATAAACTATGAAAATATTATAATTTTACGGAGGTAAACTAACATGGCAGTAAAAATCAGATTAAGAAGAATGGGACAGAAGAAGGCTCCTTTCTACAGAATTATCGTAGCAGATTCTAGATCACCAAGAGACGGAAGATTCATCGACGAGATCGGAACATACGATCCGAACTGTGATCCAAGTGCAATCAAAGTTGACGAAGAAGCAGCTAAGAAATGGCTTGCTAACGGAGCTCAGCCTACAGAAGCAGTTGCAAAAGATCTTAAAGGCAGCAGGCATCGAAAAATAATTATGCCACTGGAGGTGTGCATTTATGAAGGAATTAGTTGAAGTAATTGCGAAAGCATTAGTCGACGATCCAGAAAGCGTTGTTGTAAATGAACGCGAAGAGAAGAAGACGACAGTTCTGGAAGTACGAGTTGCTGAATCTGATATGGGTAAAAGTAATCGGAAAACAGGGACGCATTGCAAAGGCAATCCGTTCTGTTGTGAAAGCAGCAGCAGCAAAGGAAGATAAGAAAGTTATCGTAGATATCATGGACTAAATAACTAATGGGGATTCCCATTTTGTCCCGGGACAGGCCCGCTTGTGGTCTGTCCCGCTTATCTTATACGGCAGACTCATATGTACAAAAAAGCCGCTGGAGCGTCGGAAACGCAGAAAGTGAAAAAAGGAGTATTTATGGAAGAATTATTACAGGTAGGTGTCATTATTTCGACACACGGAGTGCGTGGGGAAGTTAAAGTATTTCCGACCACAGATGACCCGAATCGTTTTAAATCGTTAAAACATGTACTGTTAGACACCGGAAGAGAGAAAAAATCTCTGGAAGTCCAGGGTGTCAAATTCTTTAAACAGTTTGTAATCCTGAAGTTCAAGGGAATTGATAATATTAATGATATTGAGCGTTATAAAAGATGTCCACTTCTTGTAGAACGTAAAGATGCGGTGGAACTGGAAGAGGATGAATATTTTATCGCCGATATGATCGGAATCGAGGTCGTAACAGAGGATGATAAACCGTTCGGAACATTAAAAGATGTTATGGAGACCGGTGCAAATGATGTCTATGTGATCGATACAGATGAACACGGCGAGGTATTGGTTCCGGCGATCCGCGAATGTATCCTGGATGTTGATATAGAAAATCAGAAGATGAAGATCCATCTGATGGATGGTCTGATCTAGAAAGAGGATAATCTATGAATTTTTTTGATATTATGACGTTATTTCCGGAGATGGTTATGGATGGATTGAATACCAGCATCATCGGACGTGCGGTAAATAAAGGGCTTCTGTCTATAGAGGCATTAAATATCAGAGATTATGCATTTAACAAGCATCACAGCGTGGATGATTATCCATATGGTGGCGGTGCAGGTATGCTGATGCAGGCAGAACCGGTGTATCAGTGCTATGATGCACTGGCAAGGCAGATTACGGAAAGAAAGGCAAAAGCCACAGAAGAAAAGCTGGCATCTGGTGAGAAGAAAGAGATGTCAGGAGAGCAGAAGCGTACCAGAGTCATCTATCTGTCTCCGCAGGGAAAGACATTCAACCAGTCCATGGCACAGGAATTTGCACAGGAAGAAGATTTGGTATTCTTTGTGCGGGCATTATGAGGGTCTTGATGAGCGTGTGCTGGAAGAGATTGTTACAGATTATATCTCCATCGGAGATTATGTCCTGACAGGAGGCGAGCTTCCGGCAATGATCATGATCGATGCGATTTCCAGATTGGTGCCGGGGTTCTGCATAATGATGTGTCTGCAGAATTCGAGAGCTTTCAGGATAATCTACTGGAATATCCGCAATATTCCAGACCGGAAGTATGGCATGACAGAAAAGTGCCGGAGATACTGATGTCCGGGCATCATGCGAATATAGAAAAATGGCGCAGAGAGCAGTCTGTGATCCGCACAGCAAAGAACCGTCCGGATCTGATTGAAAAAGCCAAACTGACAAAAAAAAAAAAAACTGGCCGAAGAAGTGCAAAAAAAGTAAAAAAAATCCTTGTAATTTGTTGCAGGGTATGATAAAATGTAGCATGTTGTGAAGAAATAGATGGTCCTCTGGTACGAATGTATTAAGAACATCCAAGTAAACAAGGAGGTCACACATAATGAACGATATTATTAAGAACATTGAAGCTGCTCAGTTAAAAGAAGTAGCACCAGAATTTCACGTTGGAGATACTGTAAAAGTTTACGGTAAAATCAAAGAAGGAAACCGTGAAAGAATCCAGGTTTTCGAAGGAACAGTCCTGAAGAGACAGGGTGGCGGAGCAAGAGAAACATTTACAGTTAGAAAGTTTTCTAACGGAATCGGTGTTGAGAAGACTTGGCCGGTACACTCACCAAACGTTGAGAAGATCGAAGTAGTAAGAAGAGGTAAAAGTAAGAAGAGCAAAACTGAACTACTTAAGAGACCGCGTTGGTAAGAAAGCTAAAGTGAAAGAATTAGTAAAATAATCGAAAATGTAACAAAATGAGAAAAAGGACAACTACATAATGTAATTGTCCTTTTTCTGATATATATCAAAGTATTTAAGAAAAGCTGCCAGTGGCAAGTTTTCAGTAAGAAAGGGGATTTTATGAGACGCAGAAGTAATCTGGATTTTGAAAAAGAAGAAGATCCGGAAAACCGGTTATCGCAGACGCAAAGCAAAAAAAAAAGGCTTCGGAAATCTTCCAAAAGCAAAGAAAAAGATACATCTTAATCTTGAAATGATCGCTTCTACATTTACCTGGATTTTTAAGATCGTGGTCACCTGTCTGGTGGCATTTGTTGCTGTGTGGTACTGGGGACAACAGGTCAGTACGGTAGGAGATTCCATGAGTCCGGTGCTTAAGAATGCAGATGTAGTACTGGTAAACCGGATTGTGTACAATGCTTCTTCACCGAAAAGGGGAGATGTTATCGTGTTCAAACCGAAAGGCAATGAGAATTCGCATTATTATACCAAAAGGATTGTCGGACTTCCGGGCGAGACGGTACAGATTGTGGAGAATCAGGTCTATATTAACGGTAAAAAACTGGAAGAAGATTATAAAACAACAAAAATAGATACAGCTGGAATTGCCGGTGAGAAGTTGAAACTTGGCGGTGATGAATATTTTGTTCTGGGAGATAACAGAAAAAAACAGTGAGGACAGCCGTAGTGCCGATATAGGAAAAGTAAAACGTTCTTATATATATGGAAAGGCATGGTTTGTGGCATCCCCGAAAAAAGACTGGGGATTTGTGAAATAGAAGATAAGGAGAAATAATATATGCATTTTCAGTGGTATCCGGGTCATATGACAAAAGCAAAGCGTATGATGCAGGAAAATATCAAATTAATAGATTTGGTTATTGAACTGGTTGATGCCAGAGTTCCGATCAGCAGCAGAAATCCGGATATTGATGAACTGGGAAAGAATAAAGCAAGACTGATCCTTTTAAATAAGTCAGATCTGGCAGAAGATAAGTGGAATGATGCCTGGTCAGAATATTTTCGTGAAAAAGGATTCTCTGTTGTGAAGGTAAATTCCAAAAAGGCGGCGGGATCAAATTTATCAATGGTGTGATCCAGGAAGCATGTAAAGAAAAGATTGAAAGAGACAGAAAGCGTGGGATTTTGAATCGTCCGGTCAGAGCTATGGTAGTGGGAATTCCGAATGTAGGAAAATCAACATTTATCAATGCACTTGCGGGAAAGGCATGTGCAAAAACCGGTAACAAACCGGGAGTGACAAAAGGAAAGCAGTGGATCAGACTGAATAAAAATGTGGAGCTTCTGGATACACCGGGAATCCTGTGGCCAAGATTTGAAGATCAGGCAGTAGGCCTGAAACTGGCATTTATCGGATCGATCAAAGATGAGATCCTTCAGACAGAAGAACTTGCGGCAGAACTTGTAAAGTTTATGAATGAAAATTATCCGGGAGTACTTGAGAATAAATATAATGTAGAAGAAGACACGGATCCATACGGAATGCTGGAAAAATTGCAGAGAGCAGACATTGTCTGGTTCGTGGAAATGAACTGGATACAGAAAAAGCTTCGGTTCTTCTGATGGATGACTTCCGCAACGGACGTTTGGGCAAACTGACACTGGAGTACCCGGATGCATATTAAAAACAGAGGCAGAAAGTATAGAAGGAAACAACAAAAGAACATGGCTAGACGTTCAAGAGAAGATGCAGAAGAAAGCATTTTGAGAGAGCTTGGAGGATGGATTGTCTATATTCTGCTGATTATAGGGTTAACGTATTTTATCATAACATTTGTAGGGCAGAGAACAAGAGTGAGTGGATCTTCCATGGAGACAACGTTGCAAAACGGGGATAATCTGATCGTGGATAAGATCAGTTACCGCTTCCGTGATCCGAAACGTTATGACATTATTGTATTTCCGTACAAATACGAAGAAAATACATATTATATCAAGCGTATCATCGGACTGCCGGGAGAGACTGTGCAGATAAAAGACGGATATGTATACATTGACGGAGAGAGGCTTTTGAGCGATATCTATGGAAATGAATTGATCAAAGATCCACAGACTGCCGCAGATCCGATTACATTAAAAAGAAAATGAGTATTTTGTTATGGGAGATAATCGTAACCATAGTATGGACAGCAGGGATCCAAGTGTAGGCGTACTGACAAAAGAAGATCTGATTGGCAGGGCATGGGTAAGAATTTATCCATTTGACAATATAGGAGTGATCCGTCATGAATAAACGAGAAGAAGAAAAAACTAAAAAGGCAACAGGAAAAACTGAAAAAGAACTGGAAAGAACAGAAGCAATGAGTGTTTATGAAAAAACACAGCGACTGCCAGTATATTTGCGGTATTGATGAAGTAGGCCGTGGGCCATTTGCAGGTCCGGTGGTGGCAGGTGCGGTTATCTTGCCAAAGGATGACCCGATTTTGTATCTGAATGATTCAAAGAAACTTTCAGAGAAAAAAAAAGAGAGGCATTGTACGATGAGATTATGGAACGTGCTGTTGCAACGGGAATCGGTGTTGTAAGTCCGGCAAGGATTGATGAGATCAATATCCTTCAGGCGACTTATGAGGCGATGCGTATGGCAATCGGCAATCTAAAGGTGCAGCCGGATCTTTTGTTGAATGATGCAGTAACAATACCGGAGGTAGAGATCCCACAGGTGCCGATCATTAAAGGTGATGCCAAAAGCGTGTCTATTGCGGCGGCAAGTATCATTGCAAAAGTAACAAGAGACCGGCTGATGGTGGAGTATGATAAAGTACTTCCGGGGTATGATTTCGCAAGTAATAAAGGGTATGGAACGAAGAAGCATATTGAGGGGCTGAAAAAAACTGGGATATCTCCGATACACAGAAGGACTTTTATAAAAAATATATATAAAGATACAGACAGTGCGGAAAATCGGTATCAGGCATGGAATCAGCAGTGTAAAGGAATGAAAGAATGGCAGGGTCGAAAAGAGGACAAAGACGAAATAACCGTGAAACCGGAAGTTATTATGAAAGAATGGCAGGAGTATATCTGACAGAAAAAGGATATGAAATTCTGGAATATAATTATCGGTGCAAACTCGGAGAAATCGATATAATAGCCAGAGATGGCGATTATCTGGTGTTTTGCGAGGTGAAGTACCGGGCAGATGACCGGAAAGGAACTCCGGCAGAGGCGGTAGATTATGCCAAACAGAGAGTTATCTCAAAAAGTGCACTTTATTATATGACGGTGAATGGAATAGATGAAATCCCGTGCAGGTTTGATGTAGTAAGTATAGAAGATGACAGGATCATTTTATATCAGAATGCATTTGATTATGTGGAAATATAGGAGAAGAGAATGAGTCTTGGATTACAGTATAAAAATCAGGAACATATATTTGATGAAAAAACAGTAGATGGGGTTCCGTTTCTGAGTTATCCAATGTTAGAAGAAACGGGAATCGTGCATCATGGATTTTCTACAAAACTCGGAGGTGTCAGCAAGGGATGCTGGGCAACTATGAACATCAGCACAACAAGAGGCGATGATCCGGAAGATGTTGAGGAAAACCAGAGAAGGATTGCAAGAGCCATCGGAGTAAAGCCGGAAGATATGACGTTTACCAACCAGACACATACAACAAATGTGGCGGTAGTAAGAGCAGAGGACAAGGGAAGACGTTTTATGGAAACGGACGGAATGATCACAAATGTACCGGGAATCTGTCTGGTGACATTTTATGCGGATTGCGTACCACTGTATTTTGTAGATCCTGTGAAAAAAGCGATCGGACTGTCGCATTCGGGCTGGAGAGGAACGGTTGGAAAGATCGGAAAAGTAACAGTGGAACTGATGCAAAAAACATATGGTTCGGATCCTAAAGACATACTTGCGGCCATTGGTCCGTCTATATGTCAGGACTGTTACGAGGTAAGTGAAGATGTAATTGTAAAATTTCAGAAAAGCTTTGAAGAAAAATACTGGCCAGAATTATTCTATCAGAAAGAAAACGGTAAATATCAGTTGAACCTGTGGAAAGCAAATGAATTGGTATTCGAGGAAGCCGGAATTTTGAAGAAGCATATTGCTGTGACAAATGTGTGTACACACTGTAACCCGGATATTCTGTTTTCACATCGCACAACGGGAAATAAAGAGGAAATCTAAGTGCATTTCTGGCACTGAAATAAGAGGAGCAAACGATATGACAGATACAACAACGATCACAGATACGACTCAGGAAGTGACCGAAGCTACCCAGCAGGCGGTAAAACAGGTAAATCAGATTACCCAATATCTGCAGGACAGTATTCCGGGACTGATTACATTTGGACTGGAAGTGCTGGCGGCACTGGTTGCTTTCTTTATCGGAAGACTGGTGATAAAGTGGATCAGGAAGATTGTGAGGCGTTCATTTGAACGTTCGGAAGCAGATAAAGGAGTTGAACAGTTTGTAGACTCACTTTTGAAATATGGATTGTACGGGATTCTGATCTTTTGCCTGATCTCCAGTCTTGGATTCGGTACAACGTCCGTGGCGGCGTTACTGGCATCCAGTGGTGTGGCTATCGGTCTTGCGTTACAGGGAAGTCTTTCCAATTTTGCGGGAGGCGTGCTGATTCTTCTGTTAAAGCCATTTGTGGTAGGGGATTATATTATCGAGGATACCAACGGAAAAGAAGGAACCGTAAAAGAGATCCAGATCTTCTATACCAAACTCAGTACAATTGATAACAAGACGATCGTAATCCCGAATGGAATGCTGACGAATAACAGTATCACCAATGCAACGGCAAAAGACGAAAGACAACTGGATCTGCGGGTAGGCATTTCTTATAATGCCGATATCAAAAAAGGCAAAATCAATGATCGAAAAGCTGTTGTCGGAAGATGCAAGTATTCTAAAAAGAAGAACAGATGAATGTCTTTGTAAATGATCTTGCGGACAGTGCAGTCGTGCTCGGTATCCGTGCCTGGGTGAAGAACGAAGAGTACTGGGCGACCAGATGGAGACTGCTGGAAGAAATTAAAGTGGAACTGGATGAGAATGGAATTGAGATTCCATATCCACAAGTGACGGTGCACATGAAAGAGGATAAATAGCTGGATGAAAATATGTAAGGCCAGGCAGATCTGCCGTGACGTGCATGGAAGAGAGAATCCTAAGCGGTCGTGGCAGAATTTCTGGTTTGCATATGAGAATCTGTTAAAATCTTTTTCGGAAAAGAACGTATAATAATTAAAAAAGTACTTGCAAATATGTGAAAATACGGTATAATTATATTCGTGCCTGTTATAAGAGCATGCTGGAATAGCTCAGTTGGTAGAGCACTTCACTCGTAATGAAGGGGTCGTCGGTTCAAGTCCGATTTCCAGCTTATATACAGAATGAGATATAAAGAAGAATCCTTGATGTAAGGATTCTTTTTTTTCGTGTATAATAGAATTGAGGGTGTGAAAGGGGAGAAGAAAAATGAAAAAAAAATATGGAGGCAAAGACTGTTATCGGCACTGCTTTCGATCTTTATGGTACTGGCAATGACAGGGGTGTCTGTGAGTGTACGGACGCAGGCTGCGGAAAATAACTCAACTGTTCCATCAGGGACAGTGAAAGTGCATTTCCTTGATGTAGGACAGGGATTATCTATTCTGGTTCAGTCGGATGGGAAAAATCTGATCTATGATGGAGGAGATCGAAAGACTTCAAGATTTGTTGTAGCTTATTTGAAAGAACAGGGCGTTACGAAGATTGATTATCTGATCAGCAGCCATTATGATGCAGATCATATGGCGGGTCTGATCGGATGCCTGAAAGAGCTTTAAGGTGAAAAATGTTATATCCAGTAACTATGTACATACCAGTAAGTTATACCGGTCGTTTGTAAAAGCTGTGAAAGAAGACGGATTGAAAATGAAGCATCCGCCGGTAGGAAAATCTTACAGGCTTGGAAGTGCTTCGTTTCAAATACTGGCACCGGAGACGATAGAAGCTAAGGGAAGTAACAATAATTCCGTTGCAATAAAACTTACAAATAAAGAGAACAGTTTTATCTTTACGGGAGATGCAGAGCATGAAAGCGAAAAGGCGATGTGCAATTCCGGTATAGATTTAAACTGTGATGTACTGGTACCCGGACACCATGGATCAGCAACGGCAACATCCTGGGATTTCCTTCAGAAAACCGTACCGGAATATGCGGTGATCAGCTGTGGGAAAGATAATAAATACGGACACCCGGACAAAGATACGATGGATAAACTTCAGAGTATGGAAATCCAGGTGTACAGAACCGACAAACAGGGAACGGTCACAGTAACAAGTGACGGTAAAAATCTGAATTGGAGTGCGGCACCGTGTAATGATTATACACCGGGAGATGAATCAGATAAGGGGGACTGTGACGGAACAGACGGTAACGAAACAGACAACGCAGAAAGTAACCGAAGACCAGGTATGGGTATCGGCAACCGGTTCAAAATACCATAAAACGAACCACTGCGGTAATATGAATCCGGATACGGCAAAGAAAGAGACAAAGGAAGAAGCAGAGGCACAGGGCCTTAAACCTTGCGGGAAATGTTATTGATACAAAAAATGGCCCGAAAAGAATAACAGTAAATGAATCAGGAGATGGTAGAAGTAAGAACAATAGCAGATGGCTTTCTTAACTATACGAAAGCCACTGCAATATCTTTGAACGGGATACGGTTGTTATGTTATCTCGGAATCTTATGCCGGGTGGCATTAACGGATCACAGTACCCGTAAGATCCCCGGCAGATATCATATTTATATATTGCTGATCGCAGCAGCAGATATGGTACTGACAGGGAACAGTGATTTATACAACCGGATCCCCGGGGCAGCAGCTGTGGCAGGGGGATGCTGGTCTTATCCATTCTGATTCCCGGGGCATTTGGAGGAGGCGATATCAAATTCATGGCAGTTTCCGGATTTCTGCTTGGAAAAGAGAAAATCATTTGTTCGATGGCATGTGCGGTTATGCTTGCAGGAGGATATTGCCTTATTATGCTGAAATGTGGAAAGCTGACCAGAAAGGATGAATTTGCATTTGGACCGTTTTTGGTGCTGGGAATTATGATGACCTTATTTGCAGGAGATCAGCTGATCTTATGGTTTTGGCAGGGAATCTGATGCGGAGGTTTAAAAATGTTTAAAATAAAGTTTTTCTCCGAAATCAATCAGAGCGTACAAAAATATCGCGAAGACGCAGAGAATACATATGCTCATAAGAAGCCAATCCATTTTGAAGACCTGGCTTGAGTAGATAATAAGATATCCAAGGCCTTCTTTGGCGGCCAGAAATTCACCGATGATGACGCCGACCAGGCATAATCCGATATTAACTTTCATGTTACTGATAATAGCCGGAATAGAATAAGGAAGGATTACTTTGGTCAGTACATGCAGATGGTTCCCTCTGAGGGTATAGATTAACTTAATCTTTCCGGGATCTGTAGAGCGGAAACTGGTATACAGATTGAGTATACTGCCGAAGATAGCGACGGACATTCCGGTTACAATGATCGTGGTTTTTGTAGCGCCAAGCCAGACAATAAGAAGAGGGGCCAGTGCAGATTTCGGAAGGCTGTTTAATACGACAAGGTAAGGTTCCAGGATTTCCGAAAGGTTATTACTGTACCACAGAAGAATTGCAAATAATATACTGACGAAAATAACAAGAAAGAAACTGACGAAAGTTTCGTATAAGGTGACGCCGAGATGTAGAAAAATACTATGATCCGAAATCATTAAGAGTAAAAAGCATTCATGATCTTGGAGGGACTGCTGAAGATGAAAGAATCTATGATCTGGTGTGACGCACAAAATTCCCAAAGAAATAAAAATCCCGTTAAAAGGAAGATCCGGAAGAATATAACCAGCAGTCTGTGAAAATGATAATGTCTGAGATAGTGCCGGTGTCCGGTGGAAAGTGCCGCCGGAGCACCGGTACCTGGGCTTTATGAAGATTTTTCATCCTGATTTAGCTCCTTCCATATCAGATTAAAATAAGATTTGAATTCCGGTGCATTTCGTCTGTTCATAGGGAGTATCTTCTTCCAGATGAAAGATAAGCGGAATAGTCTGAATGATGGCTGCCGGACGACGGGAAAGAACAATTACCCTGTCGGCAAGAGAAATGGCTTCCGAAAGATCGTGTGTTACAAGAAGCGCGGATTTCTTCTCATTCCGGATGATCTGTCCGATGTCATCGCCAACCTGAAGCCTGGTCTGATAGTCCAGGGCGGAAAAAGGTTCATCCAGAAGTAATAGTTCCGGTTCCAGAACTAATGTACGGATCAGGGCAGCACGCTGGCGCATTCCTCCGGATAATTCCGAAGGCCTGGAATTCTCAAAATCACTCAGACCATAGATGTTAAAAGTTCATGTGCCCGCTTTTTCGTCCGGGCCGTCAGAGCATGCTGGATTTCCAGCCCAAGGATCACATTGTTATAGATCGTGCGCCATTCAAACAATTCATCGTGTTGCAGCATATATCCTACATTAGTTGTACTCTCTTTCAGGTGTCTGCCATTGATTGTGATCTGTCCGTCACTGCAAGGCAAAAGACCGCATATCAGAGAAAGCAGCGTGGATTTTCCACAGCCGGAAGGTTCCACGATGGCGGCAAATTCCCCTTTGTTCAAAGAAAATGAGATATCAGACAGGGCCGGGGTTTCCCCTTCTAAAGTATGATACGTATAAGAAATATGCTGTAGGTTCAAAATCTGTTCCATAGGAACCTCCTGGATGTGAAGTATATAATATGATATGACCGGAACAGAAAATAGGTGAATAAAAAAGGGGGTGTGGTAAAATGCTGATATGTAGAGAAGAGAGGATAATTAGATGTTAACAAAGATAAATTACCAGAAAGAACTGGATAAACTGATCGATCATCTGCAAAAAAGAAAAAAGGTACCAACCCTTCTGCTTCACAGCTGCTGCGCCCCGTGCAGCAGTTATGTGCTGGAGTATCTGAGCAGTTATTTTAAGATCACAGTACTTTACTATAATCCGAATATTTATCCGGAGAGTGAATACAGCAAACGTATCATTGAACAGCAGACACTGATTGGAGAGATGGATACAAAATATCCGGTACAGTTTATTGCAGGCGGCAGCTATGATAAAGAAAAAGTTTTATGAGATGGCAAAGGGACTGGAAAAAGTGAAAGAAGGCGGCGTGCGCTGTTTTAAATGTTATGAACTTCGATTAAGAGAGACCGCCGAGATTGCAAAAGAAGGCGGGTATGATTACTTTTACGACGACACTCAGCATCAGTCCTTTGAAAAATGCAGCCAAATTGAATGAGATTGGATTAAAACTTGCAGAAGAGTATGGCGTATCATATCTTACATCCGATTTCAAGAAAAAAGAACGGATATAAAAGATCTGTAGAGTTATCCGCACAGTATGGCCTGTACAGGCAGGATTACTGCGGATGTGAATTCTCGATGCGGCAGCGTCTGGAAGAACAACGGGCGAAAGCATAGTAATAAAAATGCATAAAAAGTAAGAAGAAATTGCATGGATTCATGTAAAAACTGCATTTTGTGATGAATAAATATGTAAATTCCTGTAATAATATTTGCTTTTATGCGGAAATGTGTTAAAATCGAAAACAGTAAACTTAAAAATGAAAGGAAGAAATCCATATGGCACAGTTATGGGGGAGGTCGTTTCACAAAAAAGAGACAGACCAGCTAGTATATAAATTTTAATGCTTCCATTACATTTGATAAAAGATTCTATAAGCAGGACATCAGAGGAAGTCTTGCACATGTAGCTATGCTTGCAAAGCAGGGAATCTTAACGGAAGAAGAAAAAGAACAGATCACAGACGGATTAAATGGCATTCTGAAAGATGTAGAATCCGGTAAAATTAGAGATATCAGACAAATATGAAGACATTCACAGTTTTGTGGAAGCAACATTGATCGACCGCATCGGAGATCCGGGAAAGAAACTCCATACCGGACGAAGCAGAAATGACCAGGTTGCATTAGATATGAAACTTTTTACCAGAGATGAGATTCAGGAGATTGATGCTCAGGTAAAAAGAACTTCTGGAAGTAATCCTTCATGTAATGGAGGAGAATGTCGAGACATATATGCCAGGATTCACTCATTTACAGAAAGCGCAGCCAATTACACTGGCTCATCATATGGGTGCATATTTCGAAATGTTCCGAAGAGATCATGAGAGACTGAAGGATATTAGCAAACGAATGAATACATGTCCGCTTGGCTCCGGAGCACTTGCTGGAACGACATATCCACTGGATCGTGAATATACAGCAGAATTACTTGGATTCGACGGACCGACACTGAACAGCATGGACGGTGTATCAGACAGAGATTATCTGTTGGAACTGTTATCTGCACTGAGCATTATGATGATGCACTTAAGCAGATTCTGTGAAGAGGTCATCATCTGGAATTCGAATGAATACCAGTTTGTAGAGATTGATGATGCGTACAGTACCGGCAGCAGCATCATGCCGCAGAAGAAGAATCCGGATATCGCAGAGCTGGTAAGAGGAAAAACCGGACGGGTATACGGCGCATTAAATGCACTCCTTACTACGATGAAGGGAATTCCGCTTGCATACAATAAAGATATGCAGGAAGATAAAGAATGGGCATTTGATGCCATGGATACAGCCAAAGGATGTATCACATTATTTGCCGGAATGTTAAAGACGATGCAGTTTAATAAAGACCGCATGGAAGAAAGTGCAAAACACGGATTTACCAATGCGACAGATGCAGCAGATTATCTGGTAAATCACGGTGTACCATTCAGAGATGCACATGGTATCGTGGGAAAACTGGTACTGACATGCATTGAGAAGAAGATTCCGTTAGATGAACTTCCACTGGAAGAGTACAGAAAGATCTCGCCGGTATTTGAAGAAGATATCTATAAAGCAATCGATCTTGAGACATGTGTGAATAAGCGTGTCACCATAGGAGCACCAGGAAAAGATGCGAAAATCAATTGCGATCAGAAATATATGGAAGAATATTAAAAAATACATTTATAAATACTAGTACATGTCATACGGATGAAGGTAGCGTAAGGCTGTATTAAGGAATGATAAAAAAGAAAGGGAGAGAACAAAGATGGATAAGAAATTAAGAGTAGGTATTCTTGGTGCTACAGGTATGGTAGGACAGAGATTCATTTCATTACTTGAGAACCACCCTTGGTTTGAGGTTGTAACAGTAGCAGCAAGCCCACGTTCAGCAGGAAAAACATATGAAGAAGCCGTAGGCGGACGTTGGAAAATGGATACTCCGATGCCGGAAGGTGTAAAGAACTTATCGTAAAGAATGTAAATGAAGTAGAAGAAGTTGCTTCAACTGTAGATTTCGTATTCAGTGCCGTAGATATGACAAAAAGATGAGATCAAGGCGATCGAGGAAGAATATGCAAAGACAGAGACACCGGTTGTATCTAACAACAGTGCACACCGCTGGACAAAAGATGTACCGATGGTAGTTCCGGAGATCAATGCAGCACACTTTGACCTGATCAAGACTCAGAAAGAGCGTCTCGGAACAACACGCGGATTCATCGCAGTAAAACCAAACTGTTCCATCCAGAGCTACACACCTGCACTTGCAGCATGGAAAGAATTTTGGACCAAAAAGAAGTTGTTGTAACAACATACCAGGCAATCTCCGGAGCAGGTAAGACATTCAAAGACTGGCCGGAAATGATCGAGAACATCATCCCATACATCGGAGGAGAAGAAGAAAAGAGCGAAAAAAAGAACCTCTGCGTGTACTCGGAACACTGGAAAATGGTGAAATTAAACTTGCAGAAGAGCCAAAGATCACATGCCAGTGCTTAAGAGTTCCTGTACTCAACGGACATACAGCAGCTGTATTCATCAACTTCGAGAAGAAGCCAACCAAAGAACAGCTGATCGAAAAACTGGTGAAAGCTTCAAAGGGATTCCCACAGGAAGCAGAACTTCCAAGTGCTCCAAAGCAGTTCATCCAGTACCTGTCAGAAGATGACAGACCGCAGGTAAAAGCGGATGTAGGTGCAGCAGGCGGAGCTGTGCTTTGTGCTGAAGCACTTACTGCTAAGGGATATATCCAGGCGAAATAAATGTAATTGCTATTTAATCCATGAAGCGGCTGATATCCGGCCGGAAGAAAAAAAGTAAAAAGTCCGGTTGCGTGCTGATTCGATTATGGAGTATTTCTAAAGTATAAAAATACTAACCATGATCTCATATGCACGCAACCGGACTTTCTTACTTTTTCTTTCTTACGTTATCGCATGCTGTAATGTGTTAAATAACAATTGCATTCATATATACTTCCATGTTAAAATAATCCAAAGCATATTTTCAAAAAAGTCTACGGTGATATCACTATCTTAAGTCTTACAGCATTTCGGAAATCTATGCTTTTATACCAGATTGATATAATAAGCAGGAGAGATTTCGAGTGAGAGACGGAAAAATCCTCCTGTAAAAAAGAGCAAAGGAGGAATATAATATTTCAAAATATAACATAAAAAAACAACCTCAACCCCAACATCAGAAACGGAGGCAGACCTTATGGACAGAGAATTATTAAACTACACACAAAACAGAGAACTTTCCTGGCTGAGATTTGACCAGCGGGTATTGGAAGAAGCAAGAGATAAGAGTGTGCCATTACTGGAACGCATGAAATTTGTAGCCATTTTCACGAGTAATCTGGATGAATTCTTTATGATCCGTGTCGGAAGCCTCTATGATATGGTGCAGACGGATGAAAAACACAGGGACAGCCGTTCGGGGAATGACACCGCAGGAGCAGCTGGATGCGATCTATGAAGCGGTTGCGCCGCTATACAAAGAACGGGATAAGACCTATACAGAGATCAAGAAAGAATTGTCCCCATACGGAATCTGCGGGCTGGATTTTAAAGAACTGGAAGCGGATGAGAAAAAGTATGTGAAGAAATATTTCAAAGAGCAGATCCTTCCGGTACTGTCGCCGCAGATTGTTGACAGCAGTCATCCATTTCCGCATCTGCTGAATAAAGATATTTACGTAACAGCAAGTCTGAACAAAAAGAACAAATGCTCGGCATCGTACCGGTTCCGACCTATGTATCCGATATCCTGATGCTTCCGGGACATGACATCCGTTATATCCGCATGGAGAAAGTCATCATGGAATACCTGGATCTGGTATTTGACCAGTACGAAGTATCCGATCCGAACTACATTTGTGTGACAAGAAATGCAGATGTATCTCCGGACGATGAAGCACTGGAGGTTACCGATGATTTCCGGAAACTCATGCAGAACACGTTACATAAACGCCGCCGGATGGCAGTCGTAAGATTAGAGACAGCAGAGAAATTATCAGCAAAGATGCAGGAATATTTCTGTGACAAATTTAAGATCACACCGGCACAGATCTACCGGACCAAGATGCCGATGAAATTGGATTACATGTTCTCCATCGCAGGAAATCTTCCGGAATCCATGAAACGGTCACTGGTCTATGAACCATTTTCCCCGCAGAAATCTGCACACGTACAGGAAGGAAGTATGTTAAAGCAGGTGAAGAAACAGGATATCCTGTTATTCTATCCATACGAAAGCATGGATCCGTTCCTGAAGCTGATCAAAGATGCATCTGCCGATCCGAATGTCATGACGATCAGGATCACAATCTACCGTCTGGCAAAGAAGGCGAGGCTGGTGGAATATCTCTGTGCGGCCGCGGAAAATGGCAAAGAAGTCACGGTGCTGATCGAGCTGCGTGCCAGATTCGATGAACAGAATAACATCGACTGGTCGGAACGACTGGAAGAGGCGGGCTGCCGCGTTATTTATGGATTTGACGGATATAAGGTGCATTCCAAGATCTGTCTGATCACATACAGAAACCGGAATGAGATCCAGTACATTACTCAGGTGGGAACCGGCAACTATAATGAGAAGACAGCTGCCATGTACACCGATCTGTCCCTGATGACAGCAGATCCAAGGATCGGACAAGATGCGGCAGAATTTTTCAAAAATATGTCCATCGGAAATCTTCAGGGCAGTTATCAATATCTGATCGTGTCACCGGTCAGCTTAAAGAGCAGTATCTTGCAGATGATGGACGAAGAGATTCAGAAGGGGAAAGACGGACGCATTGTGATGAAAATGAATTCTGTAACGGATGTAGATTTCATACGGAAGGTATCCGAAGCGTCATGTGCAGGAGTCCGGGTAGACTTGATTGTTCGCGGAATCTGCTGTATACTACCGGGAGTACCGGAATATACAGAAAATGTCAGAGTGATGAGCGTGGTTGGCCGCTATCTGGAGCACCCGCGTATCTTCAGTTTCGGAACCGGAAAAGAACAGAAGATCTATATCGGTTCCGCTGACATGATGACAAGAAATACAGAAAAACGAGTGGAAGTTGCGTGCCCGGTATTAGACGAACAGATCAGACGGCAGATCAATCATGATCTGAAAGTCATGTTAAGCGATAATGTCAAAGCCAGGGTGATGCAGAAGGATGGCACTTATACAAAACGTAAGTTAAAAGATGAGTCTTCCGGGAAAATGATTGATTCGCAGGCGGTTTTTATGGAAGAAGCGTTAAAGGCAGCGGAAGAGGTGCAGAAGAAAGAGCAGGCGAAGGCTCAAAAGAAATCAGGTGGATTTGCAACGAATCTGGTCAGAAAAATTTTGCATATGCTGCATAAGTAAATATACCAGAGACAGACAGTGGGAAGTGTCCGGATAACTAAGTAGAAAAAGCTGTCACTGTATACACAGACAAAGGAGTAACATAATTTCATGGGGAAATCATTATACATTGCCGAAAAACCCAGCGTTGCGCAGGAGTTTGCCAAGGCATTGCATATCAATACAAAACGAAAAAGACGGATATCTGGAATCGGAGGAGACGATCGTAACCTGGTGTGTTGGACATCTGGTCACGATGAGTTATCCCGAAGAATATGATCCTGCATTAAAAAGGTGGAGTCTCGAGACTCTGCCTTTTATCCCACAGGAGTTCAAATACGAAGTCATTCCTGCGGTGGCGAAGCAGTTTAGGATCGTGTCGGGACTTTTAAACCGTGAGGATGTGGATACCATTTACATCTGTACCGACTCCGGAAGGGAAGGTGAATACATTTACCGTCTGGTAGAACAGCAGGCAGGTGTGAAGGGAAAGAACCGGAGACGTGTCTGGATAGATTCCCAGACAGAAGAAGAAATCCTGCGTGGAATCAAAGAAGCAAAAGACTTAAAAGAATACGACAACCTGGCAGCATCCGCCTACTTAAGAGCGAAAGAAGACTACCTGATGGGAATCAACTTCTCCCGCCTTCTGACATTAAAATACGGCAACAGCATCTCCAATTATCTGAATACGAAATATTCCGTCGTATCCGTAGGCCGCGTTATGACCTGCGTCCTCGGCATGGTCGTGCGCAGAGAACGGGAGATCAGGGAATTTGTAGAGACCCCGTTCTACAGAGTGTTAAGTACAATTGGAGAGAAAGGTTCGACATTCGAGGGAGAATGGAGAGCGGTCAAAGGTTCCAAGTGGTTCGAGTCATTTGATCTATATAAGGAAAATGGATTTAAGGAAAAAAGAAAAGGCAGAAGAACTGATCCGGTATTTAAGCACAGACCAGCCGGTTGGAAATTCCCCCCTGACCTGCCAGATTGTATCCATCGAAAAGAAAAAAGAAAAGAAAGAATCCGCCTCTTTTATACAATCTGGCAGAGCTTCAGAATGATTGTTCCAAGATGTTCAAGATCAGTCCGGATGAGACCCTCCGCATCATTCAGGAATTATACGAAAAGAAACTTGTAACCTATCCGAGAACCGATGCCAGAGTTCTGTCAACGGCAGTGGCAAAAGAGATCCACAAGAATCTGAATGGTCTGATGCAGTACGAACCGGCAAAACCGTACCTTCAGGATATCGTGCAGATTCGGAAGCCACAAAGGACTGGAGAAGACCAGATACGTCAATGACAAACAGATCACAGATCACTATGCGATCATTCCGACCGGACAAGGGACAGGAGGATTAAAAGGACTTCCGAATCTGTCACAGAAGGTGTATGATGTGATTGTGAGACGTTTCTTAAGCATCTTTTATCCGCCGGCTGTGTATCAGAAAGTGGCAATCGTGACGAAGATGAAAGAAGAGTCATTTTTTCTCAAGCTTTAAAGTGCTGGCAGAAGAAGGATATCTGAAAGTAGCCGGTGTACCGGGAAAGAAAAGTAACGATAATACGACGGAGAGGATAAAGACAGATGCAGCCTTTTTATCAAGATTCAGGGTCTGAAAAAAAAGGCATGACACTTCCGGTGCAGTCTTTGGACATCAAAGAGGGCAAGACCTCACCACCGAAGCGTTACAATTCCGGCTCGCTGATCCTGACAATGGAAAATGCGGGACAGTTTATTGAGGACGAAGAACTGCGTGCGCAGATTAAGGGAAGCGGTATCGGAACCAGTGCGACCAGAGGAGAAATCCTGAAAAAATTATTTAATAATAAATATCTGGCACTGAATAAGAAGACACAGATCGTAACACCGACCATGCTGGGCGAGATGATCTACGATGTCGTAGACCATTCCATCCGGCCGCTTCTGAACCCGGAGCTGACGGCAAGCTGGGAAAAAGGGCTGACTTATGTAGCGGAAGGGATATCACTTCCGATGAATATATGAAAAGTTAGACGACTTCTGTATCAAGAAGGACACTGGCGGTGAAGAGACTGAATAATCAGTATCAGATGCGGGCGTGTTATGATAAGGCAGCACAGTTTTATAAGAAGCCGGCAAGAGGAAAGACCGGAAAAACTAAAAAATAAAAAAAGGAGAACCAACATGTTAGAACAATTAACAATTAAAAACCTCTACAACCACATGGACGAAACCATCGCAAAGGATATTTTCGAAGGTGTCACTTACCCATGGGAAGTCCTTCCAAAGATCAGTGACTTCATCAAAGAACTCGGAAAGACACTTCCGGCAGACGAATACGATCAGGTAGGTGAAGATGTGTGGATCGCCAAATCCGCAACAGTCTTCCAGACAGCATACATTCATGGACCGGCGATCATCGGAAAGAACGCGGAAGTACGTCAGTGTGCATTCATCCGTGGAAACGCGATCGTAGGCGAAGGTGCAGTGGTAGGTAACTCTACAGAATTAAAGAATGTTATCCTGTTCAATAAAGTACAGGTGCCACATTATAACTACGTCGGAGATTCTATCCTCGGCTACAAATCCCACATGGGAGCCGGATCTATCACATCAAATGTAAAATCCGACAAGAAACTGGTCGTAGTAAAAGCCGGAGATGAAAAAGATTGAGACAGGACTGAAGAAATTCGGTGCTATGCTTGGAGACGAAGTGGAGGTTGGATGCGGAAGCGTCCTGAATCCGGGAACCGTAATCGGAAGCCACAGCAATATCTATCCACTGTCAAGCGTCAGAGGATTCGTACCGGGCAACAGCATCTATAAGAAGCAGGGCGAAGTTGTGGAGAAGGTAGAAGAGTAAAAACGGTGCAAGGTAATGAAACATTAACAAACACGCGGAGGAACAATCATATGAAAAAATAGGATTCATCGGCGTCGGCATCATGGGGAAAATCCATGGTCCGCAACCTCATGAAAGCAGGATTTGAATTACACATTTATGCAAGAACCAGATCCAAAGTAGAAGAAGTGATCAGTGAAGGAGCAATTTTCCACGAGACGATCGCAGACTGTGTGAAAGACTGCGATGCGGTTATCACGATCGTAGGATTCCCTGTTGACGTAGAAGAAGTATACTTCGACAAAGGAAATATCCTGGACAGTGCGAAAGAAGGTGCATACCTGATCGACATGACGACCACAAGCCCGATGCTGGACCAGAAGATCGCAGAAGAAGGAACCAAAAGAGGCTTCCACGTACTGGACGCACCGGTCACCGGCGGTGACACCGGGGCAAAAACGCGGTACACTCTCCATTCTGGTCGGCGGTTCCAGAGAAGACTACGAAGCTTGCATGCCGTTATTCGAGGCAATGGGAACGAATATTAACTATCAGGGGGCAGCAGGAAGCGGTCAGCATGCCAAGCTTGCGAACCAGATCATGATCGCCGGAACGTTATCCGGTGTATGCGAAGCTCTGACCTATGCAAAGGCGAAAGGGCTGGATCTGCAGACGGTACTTAACCCGTATCGACCGGGGCAGCTGGAAGTAAACAGCTGGACACATTTACCAAAAAGATCCTGGCAGGAGATTATGCACCGGGATTCTTCATGAAGCATTTCATCAAAGATATGAAGCTTGCGCTGACTGAAGCAAATATGAGCAACATAAGTCTGGATGTATTAAGCCAGGTACTGGCTAATTATGAGATGCTGCAGGCAGAAGGATACGGCGATCTCGGAACACAGGCACTGATCAAGTATTATGAAGAAGAGATGGAAGAGTAGGGTGGCAAACCAACAGACGTACGGCATCCATGATTGATGTACAGACTTCCCTGTGTATTCTGATAAAAATGATGCATGCGCATTATGACAGAAAAGTGATTCTTTTTACTGGATGAATACGATGTTCCAGTGGCAAAAAAAGCAAGTGATAAAGGCTATTATGCAGAGATGATGGAAAACTCCTAATCTGCTCTTCGTCAAGTCTTTTGAGAATTTCACATGCCAGCTTAACAGCGTTATCAAAATCGGCATAAGCTGAAATTCCGTAATGTGTATGTGCATAGCGAACCGGAACTCCGATAACGATAACCGGAACCGCTTTTTCAGTCAGATGTATCGCTGCACCATTGGTTGCACCAGCACTGCGGACTGCATCCTGAACCGGGATACCAAGCTTTTCTGCCAAATCCAGCGCATATCTTTGATAACGCGGATTGGTAATCATACGGGCATCTATGTGACGCAGCATCGGTCCACGCTTGATAGCTGTCTGAACCATATACGGTTCCACACAGGTATCATCTGCCGGGCATCCCTCAAAAACAATTGCGATATCCGGCTTAATTACCTGTGCTGTCACGGTGGCACCACGTACACCAACCTCTTCCTGTGCTGCACAAGCACCAACAATATCAACATTCAGCTCCTGACCGGCCAGGTTATGCATCGTCTTAAGAATCGCTGCGCATCCCAGACGGCAGTCAAAGCTCTTGCCTACCATCAGATCTGTAGTTTCTGAATATGTAAATGTCACATCCGGCACCACCGGTTCCCCGATCCGAATCCCGAACTTTTCCATTGCCTCTTCTTTCGAAACAGCTCCAACATCCACCGTGATATCTTTCATATCCAAAGGAGCCTTACGCTCCTGTTCTGTCATGAAATGCGGAGGCTTGCTGGCAGTAATCCCCGGAATATATTCTCCGAATCGGTTGCGAACCCAGACTTTATGTGCCGGAATATTGTGGTTAACCCAACCTCCGAGCTGAATAATGCGAAGTGTTCCGTTTGGGCAGATTGCCTGCACCATAAAACCAACCTCGTCGCTATGTGCGTCAAGCTGAACAACCGGACGCTTGCCATTATTTTCTTTGCGGCGGATATACAGGTTGCGCATACAATCTTCTGTAATTTCTCCAAGTCCTTCTGCATAAGGACGAATCGCTGCTACTACTTCATCTTCGAAACCAGATGTACCGTTTGCATTTGAAATTGCTGCAATCATTTCTAGCGTTGTTTTTTTATCCATTCTGACACCTCTTTATGAAAGTTTAACTTTCTTGAATTCTTCCATGAAATCAACAATATAGTTTGCTGTGGTCTCGAGCATTTCCTTTCCCCACTCTTCTGTAGCGGTACTCGGATGATCCGGTCCAATCCATCCGTTGTCTGTAACATGCGGAGTTTTGCGGAGAATCTCAACGGTAACTCCCTTGAACTCAACAGAACAGAAACCAGTTGTCTTCAGATTATCAGACAGGTGCTTAAACTGGAGTTCACCACCTATCTCACTCTTATCAACTAAAGACGGATCAATTCCAAGAATCGCAGCTGTTTCCTCACCGCCGCCGTGGCCGCTTTCCACGCCGGGTTCATATCCCATGCCATCAGCCACCAGTTAAGCATAGCCACCAGACAGCCTTTATCCTCGAATTCCATGCCAAGGCGCTGAATCATCTTGATGTTACCGCCATGTCCGTTCAGAAAAACGAATTTTCTTGCGCCGTGACGATACAGACTCAGGAAAACCTGACGGCAAAACTGATAGAGTACCTCGTTGTCAATATCAATTGAACCAGGATACGGAGCAAAATTGGGGCAGGAACCATATGGAATGGTGGGAGCAATCAAAACATCACTCTTCTTCTCAATTTTCTCCAACAAGTGCTC
>VOFC01000805.1_pt1 | contig 56000 bp, 57 predicted proteins | sample 5384161 | NCBI WGS metagenome assembly VOFC01 (sample SAMN12384722, study PRJNA508395) | human gut metagenome | isolation source: healthy gut B | host: Homo sapiens | reverse complement strand
CCGCTGGGGATGTTGAGCTGCTCGCGGTTGCAGTAGCCGAGCTCGAGCAGTTGACGCGCCCGCGCGGCGCGCCGTTGTAGCCCGTGGAGAGGATCTCGTCGTTCTTGACGATGATCGCGCCGTATTTTGCGCCGCAGGCAGGTCGAGCGGTCGAGCACCGCGTCGGCGATGTTGAGATAATATTTGTCCTTGCTCATGCGCTGGTCCATGACGGACGCGCCTCCTTCGCATAATTTCCTACTCTATATCATATCGGAAAAGCCACGCCGCGTCAAGGCCCGCACTGGTATTCTGCGCGCGGGTGTGCTATACTGTCCGGCAGGTGACGCTTATGAAAGAAAACTATCAAAAACAGCTCGACGCGCTGCTCGCATCTCTCCCGCCGGAGAGCAAACCGCGCCTGCTGCTGCAGAGCTGCTGCGGCCCGTGCAGCAGCTATGTGCTCGAGTACCTCACGCGGTATTTTCGCGTGACTGTGCTGTATTATAACCCGAACATCCAGCCGCGCAGCTAGGGCGACCGCCGCCTCTACTGGCAGGGGAGCTCATCCGTCAGCTCCCGACGCCGGAGCCGGTGGAGCTGCTCGCGTGCGATTATGACGGGCAGCGCTATATCGACGCCGTCCGCGGCCTCGAACGCGAGCCGGAGGGCGGCGCGCGCTGCACGGTGTGCTTCCGCCTGCGCCTGGAGGAGACGGCGCGGCAGGCGCGCGCGCACGGGTTCGACTATTTCGGCACGACGCTCACCGTCTCGCCGCACAAGGACGCGCAGCGGCTCAACGCCATCGGCGCGGAGCTGGCGCAGCAGTACGGCGTGCACTGGCTGCCGTCGGACTTCAAAAAAGCGCGAGGGCTATAAGCGCAGCATTGAACTCTCGAAGCAGTACGGCCTCTACCGGCAGGAATATTGCGGCTGTCTGTACAGCAAACCGGTTGACAACGCGGCGGCGGTGGAGTAGAATAACCGCCGTCACAATTTATCATGCGCAGGTGCCATACCCCTGCGCGCACAACGTGTGCAACGAAAAAAATGGGAGGAATTGAATCATGCACATCACCACGAGAAAGCTGGCCGCTGCGGCGGTCACGGGCGCGGCCTATGCAGCCCTGACGATGCTTCTGGCGCCGATCAGTTACGGAGCGATCCAGTGCCGGGTCTCGGAGGTGCTGTGCATTTTGCCGTTTTTCATCCCCTGCACGGCGTGGGGCCTGTTCGCCGGCTGCGCGATCGCGAATCTGCTGAGCGCGGCGGGCATTTTTGACGTGGTCTTCGGCTCGCTCGCAACGCTGCTGGCCGCGCTGTGCACGGCGTGGCTCGGCCGCGCCGCGGCGCGCAGTCGTGGGTGCGGTGCATCCTCGCCGCGCTCATGCCGGTCGTGTTCAATTTCGTGCTGGTCGGCGCGGTGCTCACGTGGTCGCTCACGGATGCCGTGTTCCCGCACCTGAATGCATCGTTCTGGGTCTTCGGCGGCCAGGTCGCGCTCGGCGAGATCGCCGTGCTCGGCGTGCTGGGCCTGCCGCTCATGCTCCTGCTGCGCGCAATCCGAAGTTCCGCGAGATCATCCGCAGCTATCAAAAGGAGTGACGGAGCATGGACCGTTCCAGCGGTATCCTGCTGCCGGTGTCGGCCCTGCCGGGGCCGTGCGGCATCGGCGACCTGGGCAAAGCCGCCCGGGATTTCATTGACTTTCTCGCTGCCGCCGGGCAGCGCTATTGGCAGATCCTGCCCCTCAACCCGCCGGACGGCGCGTACTCGCCGTACCTGTCGGCCTCGACGTTTGCCGGCAGCACCGACCTGCTCTCGCCAGAGCCGTTCGTTGCGCGCGGCGCGCTCACGCTCGACGAGGTGCGCGCCATCGACTGGGGCAGTGATCCCATGCGCGTGGACTACGCGCGCGTGCACGCGGGCAGGACCGCGCTCTGGGCCGCGGCGTTCGCGCGCGAACGGGACGCTGTTGTGCCCGCGCTGCGCGCCGCGCTCGCGGCCGAGCCGTGGCTGCGCGACTACTGCCTGTACATGGCTCTGAAGGAAGAGCAGGGCGGCGCACCGTGGTATGCCTGGCCGCAGCCCCTGCGCGACCGGGACGCTGCCGCGCGCGCGGAGGCGCTCGCGCGGCTCGACGACCGCGTGCTCCTGCACGCCTACCTCCAGACGGAGTTCACCCGCCAGTGGGACGCGGTGCGCGCCTATGCCCACGCGCACGGTGTGCGCATCATCGGCGACCTGCCCATGTATGTCGCGCCTGACAGCGCGGACGTCTGGGCGCAGTCGGCGCAGTTCTGTCTCGACCCGGACGGGCAGCCGAGCGCTGCCGCCGGTGTCCCGCCGGACTATTTCAGCGCCGACGGCCAGCTCTGGGGCAACCCGCTCTACGATTGGGATGCCATGCGCGCGGACGGCTTCCGGTGGTGGAAGGACCGCATCCGCGGCGCAGCAAAGCGCTACGATGTGGTGCGTATCGACCATTTTCGCGCCATTTCGAGCTACTGGGTGGTGCCGCGCGGCGAACTGACCGCCCGCGGCGGCCACTGGGCGCCCGGCCCCGGCCCGGCGCTGCTGCAGGCGCTGCACACGGCAGCGCCCGAGCTGGAACTCATCGCCGAGGACCTCGGCACGATCGACGACGATGTGCGCCGCCTCGTCGCGCGCTCCGGCTGCCCGGGTATGCGCGTGCTGCTCTTCGGCTTCGACCCCAGCGGCACGTCCGAGCACCGGCCAGACCGCGTGCGCGCGCACAGCGTCTGCTATGTCGGCACGCACGACAACGCGCCCGCCGCCGCGTGGGCGGCGCTCGGCGGCGCGGACGCCGACTATGCCATGCGCTGCCTCGGTGTGTACGATGTCGCGCGCCTGCCGGAGGCGCTGCTGCGCGCCGGCATGGGTTCGCGCGCAGAGCTGTTTATCGCGCAGATGCAGGACGTGCTCGGCCTCGGCGCCGAGAGCCGCATGAACACACCCGGCACGGCCTCCGGCAACTGGGTCTGGCGGCTGCTGCCCGGTCAGGCGGACGCGCAGACGGCCGCGCGCCTGCTCGCGCGCACGCAGGCTGCCTGCCGCATATAAGCAGAACAGGAGCGGACACCGATCGCGGTGTCCGCTCCTGTTCTATGCAGTTCAGACGATCGCACGCACCTGCTCGATGAGCGCGCCGTAAAACAGCCGGTACCCTGCCTCCGACAGATGGATGCCGTCGTCCGCGTTGAGCGCGCGGGGGTCGCCCCTGTCGAGAAAGCGCTCGCGCGGGTCCACGCACGGCACGTCCAGCTCGTCGGCGATGGTGCGCACGAGCCCGGAGTAGCGCTCCTGCGTGCGGTAGATGCGCCGCACGTCGCCCAGCCACTGCATCACGCCCGCGGCGCTCGCGCCGTTGTGGTCGATGCAGGCGAGGTACTTCACCTCGTCGATGGGCGGCAGGGTCGTGAAGATGGGGCGGATGCCGGCCTCGCGCAGCATCTGCACGATGGCCGCCATGTTCGCGCGGAATTCGTCCACCAGCACCACGGGGTCGTGATCCTGCTCCGGGTGCGCGGCCACGTCGGGCCAGTTGTAGTTGCAGTCGTTGCCGCCGTATTCCACGAGCGCCCAGTCATAGCGGTGGCCGCGGGCCAAATCGCGCTGCACGAGCGTGACGCCCTTGCGCGAGGTCGCGCCGAAGACGGACCTGTTCGTCACCTCGGCGTGCAGCCCGGCGAGCGGGGCCTCGAACAGGTCGGTGTGAAAATGATACCGCAGCTGCGCGTCCGGCAGCGTGCCCTTCATCAGCGAGTCGCCGAACACGGCGATGCGCAGTGTCTCTTCCATCGCGGGTGCCTCCTGAAACTTTGGTTACTTCATCATACCAGGAGACACTTAAAGAATTATTAGAAATTTAAAGAAATCGCGGCGATCGGACAGATCGCCGCGATTGGCAGTTTCGGCAGATTTATTTCCACAGCGCCGGGGGATACGTCCGTCGGCGTGCAGGTCGTGCAGCGCCGCGACGACGCCGGGCTTGTCGTCCTGATACGTCAGGCCGAACCAGTGCTCGTCCGTCTGCAGCACGCGCGTGCTGACGCGCCCCTGCGCCGTGAGCGCGTCCATCATCACGGGCAGCAGACACTCGCGCTTCTCGTCGCCGGGGGCGAGATCGCGCACAAACGCGTCAAAATACTGCGCCATCACGCCCAGCATCGCAGGGTGATAGCCCCACAGGTTCATGCTCACGATCGCCTCGGGGTCGAGCACGACGCCCGCGCCTGCGTCGGACGTGTCGCGGATCGTGCCGTCGGTGCCCAGCTGGATCTTGTAGGTCTCCTGCACCTTGCGCAGCAGACCGTTTTCCGTCGCGCACACGCCGCGCGTCACGGTGCCGAAGGGGCTCACGGTGTTCTTCAGCCGGTAGCCGACCATGGCGGCGTCCTGCGCGCCGTGCAGCTCCGGCAGCGCGGCGGCAATGGCGTCGATGGCGCCGCGGCCGTAAAAATCGTCGGCGTTGATGACGGCAAAGGGCGTCCGGATCACATCGCGCGCGCACAGCACGGCGTGCACGGTGCCGAGCGGCTTGCTGCGCTGCGCCAGCTCCGGCCGCGCCGCGGTGAAGCGGTCCGGCGTCTGGAACGCGTAGTCGATGCGCATGCCGGTGCGCTGCTCGATGCGGTCACCGAAGAGGTCGCGCACGTCCTGCAGCATCTGCGGCTTGATGATGAGCACGATGCGGTCAAACCCGGCGCGCAGCGCGTCGTAGATCGCGTACTCCATCAGGATCTCGCCGTCGGGGCCGAGGCGCTCGATCTGCTTGACGCCGCCATAACGCGAGCCGAGACCGGCCGCCATCACTACCAGAGTCATATCCATGTAGATAACCTCATTTTGTCATAGAGTATCACACAGCATAGCACAACCCGGCCGGAAATGTCAAATCCGGCACGGCCTCTTAAATTTCCGCCGCCGGCAGCCCGTGCTCTTGCAAAAACGGGACGGGTGGGGTACAATCTGCTTCGACAAAGGTTGTCATAATTCCCATGAAGGAGGACGGGCGCGCATCCCGGCGCACCCGGATGAACGATGAAGCGGATCTTATCTTTCTTTCTCACGCTGGTGCTGACGGCGGCGCTGCTGTGCCCGGCGGCGCTGGCGGTGAACGAGACTGCCGCCAAGGACAGGGACTGGGTGTACATCACGCTCGACCCCGGCCACGGCGGCGACGGCGCGGGCGGCAACGACTCCGGCGCGGTCAACGAAAAATATGGGTACCAGGAGGCGGACCTTGTGCTCAAGATCGGCCTGTACTTAAAAGAGGAGCTCGAGACCTACCGCAATGTCCACGTGGACATGACGCGCTCGGACAGCTACGGCACGCGCTATACGCCCCTGAGAGAGGTGAAGCAGCGCGTGGACTTCGCGGCCGAACAATGCTCCGACCTGCTCGTGAGCCTGCACCTGAACTCTGCCGGCAGCAATCAGTCCGTGCACGGCGGGCTGATCCTTGCCAGCAACGGCAATTATGATCCCGACTGCGCGAAGGTCATCGACGCCGTCGGTACGAATATTCTCGCGCAGCTCAGCCGGCTCGGCATCGACACGAGCCGCGGCCTCGTCAAAGAGGGTTCGCACGACGGTACGCGCTATCCCAACGGCAAGCTCGCCGACTATTACGGCATCGTCCGCTACGGCCAGCTCCGGCACATCCCGGCCATGATCGTTGAGCACTGCTTCGTCAGCAGCAACAGTGACTGCGAGCAGTTCCTCTCGAGCGATGCCAAGCTCCGGGCCATTGCGCAGGCGGACGCGCGCGGCATCGCGGCCTATTACGGCCTTGAGAAGAAGGACCCCGGCGAGGTCGATGTCGAGCCGCTGTTCCGCGACTGCCGCAGCCACTGGGCGAAGGACTATGTCAACCGCGCCGCGGACGCGGGCTGGGTCAACGGCGTGGGAGGCGGCCTGTTCCAGCCGGACGGCACGCTCACGCGCGCCATGTTCGTGACCATGCTCGCGGGCCTCTCGGGCGTGGACGAGGCGGACTATCCCGGCAGCACGTTCTCAGACGTTTCGGTGGGGCAGTGGTACGCGCCCAGCGTGGCCTGGGCCGCGTCGGGGGGCATCGTCTCCGGCACGGGCGACGGGCGCTTCGAGCCGAACCGGAACATCACGCGCCAGGAGATGGCGCAGATCATGGCCGGCTACCTCGCCTGGAAGGGCGTGGACACGCACCCGACCGCCGATCCCTCGGCCTACAACATTCCCGACCGTGCCGACATCGCCCCCTGGGCGCTCGACAGTGTCTGTTTCTGTTATGAAAAGGGGCTGCTGTCCGGCGGCGACCACGGCTTTGCTCCGCTGGACAATGCCACGCGCGCGCAGGCGTGCGTCGTGCTGTGCGGGCTCAATGACTTCCTGCGCAAGACCGAAGGTTGACTTCCTGCGCTTTCGGGGTATAATAAGGTCAACATACTGTCGAAATGGAGGAATCCACCACTATGAGTGACAATCACACCCACACGGAAACACCCGAAAACTGCACGCACGACTGTTCGACCTGCGGCGAGGCCTGTGCCCACGAGCACGAGGCGGAGTCCCTGCAGCAGCCGCTGCGTCCCGGCTCCCGCGTCGATAAGGTCATCGCGGTCGTGTCCGGCAAGGGCGGCGTTGGCAAGAGCCTCGTGACGAGCCTGCTCGCCTGCGAGATGCAGCGCCGCGGCCATCAGGCGGCCGTGCTCGATGCCGACATCACCGGCCCGTCCATCCCGCAGGCCTTCGGCGTCCACGGCGGCGCCATGGGCGGCGAGGACTTCCTGTATGCCAACCGCACCCGCACCGGCATCGAGATCATGTCCATCAACCTCCTGCTCCCGAACGAGACCGACCCCGTCGTCTGGCGCGGCCCGGTCATCGCCGGCGCCGTGACTCAGTTCTGGACCGACGTCCAGTGGGACAACGTGAACTATATGTTCGTCGACATGCCTCCCGGAACGGGCGACGTGCCGCTGACGGTGTTCCAGTCCCTGCCCGTGGCGGGCGTGGTCGTCGTCACGTCCCCGCAGGAGCTCGTCGGCATGATCGTCGATAAGGCCGTCAACATGGCCGACATGATGCACGTGCCCGTGCTCGGCATCGTCGAGAACATGGCCTACTACACCTGCCCGGACTGCGGCAAGCAGCACGCCATCTTCGGCGAGAGCCACATTGAGGCCATCGCCGCCAAGCACGGCATCCCCAACACGGCCAAGCTGCCCATCGACCCCGCCATCGCGGCGGCGTGCGACGCGGGCAAGATCGAGGACGTGCAGGGCGACTGGCTCAGCAGCCTCGCCGACGCCATCGAGGGCAAGTAATTTTCATTTGGAATCGCAATCATAGGAACCCGCGCGGCTTGTGCCGGGACCATGCCCTTATGTGCCATGGCGAAGGGAACAGAGCCGCGGGGGAGCTCGAGGGGGTAAGGCCCGCCTCGAATGAAATCTGAATTTGAAGTCTGCCCCCAAAGCCCACATCGGGCTTTGGGGGCAGACTGAAAAACCGCTCTGCATTTTGCAGAGCGGTTTTTTGCTGCGTTTCACCATTTGTTGATGACCTTCTCGGCGAAGCCGGGGAGGTCTTTGACATTCAGTACCGTGCCGTCGTCGAGCACGGCGCGGCCGTTGAACACGCCGAACACCTGGTGCTGGTCGGACTTGATGAGCCCCACGTCCGAGCAGCTCGCGCGGTCGAGCACGGGGGTGTAGTCCATCTCAAAGCGGCCGTCGTCGCTCGTGAAGGTCCAGGGCCGCATGTAGTCCGGCGTGGCCTTGCCGCCGTCGCCGGGGATGTGGAAGGTGACCTGGCTGAGCTTGTGCGCCCGGCCCTTGTAAAAGAGCATGTTCTCGCTCGCGGCGCTCGTGTTGCCGAAGCCGTAGCCGATGTTGAAGCCGAATTTCTCCCCGTCCACGAGACCGGAGGCGCTGCCCCAGTACCACGTGTTTTTGTACGTCCACACGCCGCGGCCCCAGTCGAGCACGGCGAAGCTGTCCGCCGGGTCGAAGGTGTATGTGCGGTTGTGGTAGCCGTAGGTCACGGTGCCCTCGGCGCGCATGCAGTTGATCTTCTGGTTGTAGTAGAAGTGCTTGTCCTTGTCAAAGGGCGTGGCGATGACCATGGACTCAGACGGGACGTCCGTGAGCGTCACCTTCGCGTACAGCGAGCCCTCGGGGCCGAAGTTTTTCATCTGCGCGATGAGCACGCGGCAGTCTCCCTCATTTTTAAACAGGATGCTGTAGTTCCGCCCGGCGCTGTGCACATCGCCGGTCTCGCTGCTCTCGGGCAGGCCGACGCGGCCATTGGTGAAGGCCTTCATCGGGCTTTTCGTGATCTCCCACCCCTCGTCGAGGTTGAGCAGGGAGATGGAGTCGAGCCCCATGTAGCTGTTGTCCGCGATGGTCAGGGCCAGGGCAAAGTGGCCGTTGTTGATGCAGTAGTAGTCCCATTCCTTGATGCGCAGCTTGTTGGCTTTGATGTCATTCCGGCGGTAGACGGGCAGCAGGGTCTTCGCGTAGCCGGGCTCTGTCAGGTTGCCGCTCGCGTCGAGCAGGGGGCGGCGCTCGGTGATCTCGTGCTGATTCATGCTTCGCGCTCCTTTTTGATCTGCCGGATGTCCCGTCCCACGAACGGGAGCGTCTGGTATTCGCCCTCGATGCGCGACAGGATCTGCGGCGTGTATTTTTTCTGCAGCTCCTCGTTGGAGCAGTTCGTGCTGATGATGGTGGCTTTCTTGCGCGTCAGGCGCGTGTTGATGAGCGTGTAGAGCGCGCTCGTGGAATAGGCCGTGATCATCTCGGTGCCGAGATCGTCGAGGATCATCAGGTCGCAGCCGAGATACTGCTCCACGCGCTGCGCGGCGGCCTCGCCGTCGGCGCTGCTGCGCTGGAACTTTTGCGCACTCGAACGCGTCGAGCGCGCTCGCGGCCGTCTCGTAGGCGACGGCGTAGCCCGCGCCCGCGACGACGCGCGCGATGCACGCCGACAGGTATGTCTTGCCCAGCCCCGTGCCGCCCTGCAGCAGCAGGTTCATCGTCCCGGGGCGGAACGTCTGCGCAAACGTGCGGCAGACCTGAAACACGCGCTCCATCTTCGGCCGCGCGCTCGTCGTAGAGCGTCAGGTCGAAGTGCTCAAACGACTCGTCGCCGTGCTGCAGCAGGCGGCTGAGGTCGCGCGTGAGCTCGGCGTTGTAGCGCCGCAGCAGGCATTCGCACGGCTGCCCCTGCACGTAGCCCGTGTCATGGCAGTGGGGGCAGTCGTAAAGATCGTCGGTATAATCCACCGGCAGGCGGTACGCCGTCAGCAGCTCGGCGCGCTGCGCCTGCGTGTCGAGATTCGCGCGCTCGAGCGCGCGCAGCTCGTCCGTCGGGTCGCTGCCGTGGCGCATCGTCAGGCCGACGAGCGTGATCATCTGCTGCTGCAGCGTCTGGTCGAGCGCGCGCAGCCCGGGCACGCGGCGGTACGCGTCGTCCACGCGGCGGCGGTGTTCGCGCTCATTTTCCGCGCGCCGCTGCGCGAATCTGCTCGCGGGCGCGCGCCAGATAGATCCCATTGCGGGCCATGCCGGTCCCTCCTTAGGTGTTGGTCTGCTCCATCTTGCGGAGCAGCTGTTCCACGCGGTCGAGATCGTCGCGCACGGCCGCCGGCGCGGCGGTATTCGCCGCGCGGCGCTTGTTCGCTGCGCGCGGGTCGCCGGTCTCGATCTCCTCGGGCGTGTGCAGTCCTTTTTCGTGCCAGCTCATGAGGATGCGGTTGAGGTACGCCCACTTGCGCGCGCCCTGGTCGCCACGACCGTGCGGTCGTATGCCTCGGCGATGGCGTCGCAGCCGAAGCCCATGTCCAGCCAGCTGGCGATGTAGCCGCGCTCGGTGCGGCTCGGCGCACGGTCGTGAATCTGCAGCACCTGCAGCACCTGCTGCGCCAGCTCCTGCCGCGCCTGTCTGCGCTGTAAGTATTCCTCTGCCTGCGCCGTCGTGTGGATCTCCTGATCGGCCCACGCGTAGGCCTCCTTTTCGATCCGGCGCATCGTCGGCGTGCCGGCGTGACCGCGCTCGGCGCGGTATTCCTGAAATACGTAGTGGATCAGCTCCATGAGCACGTCGGCCGGGAGACCCAGATAGTCCCGCAGGCCCAGGAGCATGTTCATTTCGGGCGTTGTGAGCTTGCGGCCGTAGAGCTGCTCGGCCTCGCGGCGCACGGTCTGCATCGGCTCGTCGCTGAGCATCCGGCTGGCGATGTCCTCGGCCGTGTACTGCGGCAGCTCAGCCGCAGGCACGAGCTTCGGCTCGGCCGTGACCGGCTTGTCCGCCGGTGCGCCGGGGCGGCCCTCCCCGCGGCGGAGACGAGCCCAAGCGCGCACAGCTGCTCCATCGTCTGGCGCAGTTCGCGCTCGGTCAGGCCGATGCTCTCGGCGGAAACGGCTTTCCGCCGGCGCGCAGCAGCGCCAGATATGTCAGGGCGCAGCGCCCGTCTTTTTCCCGCAGCAGCTTGTCCACTTCCTCGACCGGCAGCGACAGGCACACCGGCCGCGACAGCGTAAATTCGGCTCGATCCATGCAATTACCCCTCGGGTCACTAGAAATTCATGATAGATTCACATTATAGCATGAAAATTGACTTGTAGCAAGAGCGCCTGCTGTGCTATAATGCTATATGTATGACTATAACTGGGAGTGGGTCTATGCTGGAACTGCTGGCGCCTGCGGGCAACCTCGATGCCGTCATTGCGGCGGTGCAAAACGGGGCGGACGCGGTGTATATGGGCTTTGGCGACGGGTTCAACGCGCGCCGGAGCGCCGATAATTTCACACAGGAGTCGTTTGCCAAGGCCGTGCGCTACTGCCACATCCGCGGCTGCAAGGTCTACGTCACGCTCAACACCCTCGTGGGCGACCGCGAGATGGACGCCGCCGCCGCGCTCGCGCAGCAGGCGTCGGACGCCGGGGCGGACGCGATCCTTGTGCAGGATCTGGGCCTCGCGCGCGTGCTGCGCGCCGCTCTGCCGGACATTCCGCTGCACGCCAGTACGCAGATGAGCATCCACAACCTCGCCGGGGTCGAGGCCGCGGCCGAGATGGGCATCACCCGCGCCGTGCTCGCGCGCGAGCTCGCGCTCGAGCAGATCCGCTTCATCTCGCAGCATGCGAGCATCGAAACCGAGGTGTTTGTGCACGGGGCGCTGTGCTTCTGCTATTCCGGCCAGTGCTATATGAGCGCGCTCATCGGCCGCCGCAGCGGCAACCGCGGCGCCTGTGCGCAGCCGTGCCGCATGCAGTACAGCATGGGCGGCCGCATGGACGAATACCCGCTGAGCCTGCGCGACAACTGCCTGGCGGATTATCTGCAGCAGCTCGATGACGCGGGCGTCGCCTGCGTGAAGATCGAGGGCCGCATGAAGCGGCCGGAGTATGTCGCCGTGGTCACGGACGTGTACGCCAGTGCATCCATGAGCACCGTGTGCCCACGCCGGAGGAAAATGACCGCCTTGCGCTGGCGTTTTCGCGTCAGGGGCTTCACGCAGGCTACCTGCTCGGCGAAAAAAGGGGCCGGATATGCTCGGCACCCGCGCGGCCGAGCCCGACCGCGAGGCTGAAAAGTTTCACCGCTGCGCGCAAGGCATATGCCGACGGCGAGCGCCGCCGCGTGCCCGTGAAGTTTTACGCCAAGGTGCGTGCGGGCGAGCCGGTCATGGCCGCCGTCGCGGATGAGGACGGGCATCGCGCCGTGCTCACAGGGCCTGTGCCCGAGCCTGCGCAGCGCGCGCCGCTGACCGGACAGAGCCTTGCCGATCAATTTGCCAAAACGGGCGGAACGCCCTATTATTCCACCGGCACGGAAAGCCGCATCGACCCCGGCCTGTATCTTCCGGCGGCCGCCGTCAACGACCTGCGCCGCCGGCTCATTACCGGCCTGAAGGACGAGCGCGCGGCGCTGCCCGAGCGGCGCAGCCTGCCGCTGCCGCTGCGTCCGGAGGGGAAGCGCTATTATGCCGACCCCGTGCTCATCGTGCAGGTGCATCAGGCCGGGCAGCTCACGCCGGAGCTCGCGCAGCTGTGCCCGGCGTATGTGTATGTGCCGGTCGAAATTCTTGACACGGATTTTCCGCGCGTCGCCCCGTTTCTGGAGCAGGGGGCGCAGGTCGTGGCGGTGCTGCCGCGCGTCATCACGGACGATCAGGCGGAGGATATGCACGCGATGCTCTCCCGCGCCGCCGAAAACGGTGTGCGTGAGGCGCTCGTCGGCAACATGGGGCACATCTTCTTTGCCCGCCGCGCGGGAATGCACGTGCGCGGCGACTTCGGGCTCAACGTCTTCAACTCCTTCACCGAGGGGGTCTTGCAGCAGGCCGGGCTCGTGAGTGCGACGGCGTCGTTCGAGCTGCGCGTGGCGCAGATCCGCGACCTTGCCAAGGCGGTCGACACCGAGATGATCGTCTACGGCCGTCTGCCGTGCATGATCACCGAGCAGTGCATCATCCGCAACAGCGCGGGGCGCTGCAACTGCACCGTGCCGAACAATCTGGCCGACCGGCGCGGGGCGCTGTTCCCGGTGCTGCCGGCGTTCGGCCACCGCAACCAGATCTTCAACGCGCACAAGCTCTATCTCGCCGACAAGCATGAGGACTATGAAACGGCGGGGCTCTGGGGCGTGCGCCTCATGTTCACGACCGAGACGCCGCATGAGTGCGTCGCGGTCATGCAGAGCTATCAGGGTCTGACGGATTACCGCCCCAACGGGCTGACCCGCGGACTGTATTATCGGGGCGTGGAATGACCCGCCCGGGAGGAACGACCATGAAATGGATTCTTGCCTCCGGCTCCCCGCGCCGGCGGGAGCTGCTGGAGATGCTCGGTGTGCCGAACCTGACGATCCGTCCGGCCAAGGGGCCCGAGCGCGCGACGCCGGGCGCAGGACCGGAGCAGACCGTGCGCGAGCTTGCGCTGCACAAGGCGCAGGAGGTCGCGCAGACCTGCGCGCCGGAGGACATCGTCATCGCGGCGGACACGATCGTCTATCTTGACGGTGTGATCCTCGGCAAGCCGAAAGACACGGCCGACGCCGCGCGTATGCTCGCCGCCCTGTCGGGACGTGAGCACACCGTCTACACCGGCGTCGCCGTTTTGCGCGGCGGCGAGACGCGGCAGGCGGCCGAGCACACGGCCGTGCGCTTTCGCACGCTGACGCCGGCGGAGATCGCGCGCTACATCGCCACCGGCGAGCCGATGGACAAGGCCGGCGCCTACGGCATTCAGGGGCGCGGTGCGCTGTTCGTCGCGCATCTGGACGGGGACTATTTCAACGTCATGGGCCTGCCGCTGTGCCGGCTCGGACAACTGCTGAACGAACTGGGAGTCGAGCTGCTTTGAACTGGAAAACATATCTGAAGAAAAAAGGTGCGCGCATCGGCGCGGTCGTGCTTGCGGTCGTGCTCGTGCTCGCGCTCATCGCCGGGGCGCTCGGCGGCAAGGCGGGATTCCTCACGAATCTCGACGGCATCGTGCGCGCGCCGCTGCAAAAGGCCGCGACCGTCACGGCGCAGTGGCTCGAGAGCATCTACGGCTACATTTATAAATATGACCAGCTCAAGGCCGAAAACGACCAGCTGCGCGTCCAGCTTGCCGAGGCGCAGGCGCAGGCGCGCGAGGGGCAGGAGGCGCTGGCGGAAAACGAGCGCTACCGCGAGCTGCTGGGCTTCACGCAGCGGCACACGGATTTTGAACTTGAGCCGGCGAACGTCGTGTCCTACGGCGCGTCGAACTGGTCGAGCACACTCACGCTCAGCAAGGGCAGCGACTGCGGCATCGAGGTCGGCGACTGCGTCATGAACGAGGCCGGCGCACTCGTCGGTCAGGTCATCGAGGTCGGCAGCACATGGGCGACCGTGCGCACGGTCATCGACGTGGACATGAGCGTCGGCGGCTACATCAGCAGCAGCGGCGCCACGGCCATGGTGCTCGGTGACTTCACGCTCATGCAGGACGGCTGCGTGCGCTTCGGCTATCTGGCCGAGGGCACGAGCATCTTCACCGGCGACACCGTGCTCACCTCCGGCAAGGGCGGCGCGTTCCCGGCAGGGCTCGTCGTCGGCACGATCACCGACGTGCGCACCGAGGCCGGCGGCCAGCAGACCTACGGCGTCATCACGCCGGCATGTGATCTCGGTGAGCTGCTGCAGGTGTTCGTCATCAAGGACTTTGACGTGGTGAGCTGACATGTGGGCGGATCTGATCAACAAGGAAAAGATACACCGCGTGCTCTGGTGCGCGCTGTACATGGCGGTGACCGTTGCACTGCAGACCACGGTCTTTGCGCACATCGCGCTCTTCGGCGTGCACGCCATGTTCGTGCCGGCGGTCGTCGTGGCGGTCGGCGTGTTTGAGGGCGGCACATGGGGCGCGGTCTTCGGTCTCGTCACGGGCTATTTCTGCGCCATGGGCTACCCCGAAACGGGGCTGCTGTTTGCCGTGCTCTTCGCGCTCATCGGCTTCGGCGCGGGGATGCTCGCGGCATACCTCATCAATAACGGGATCTTCCCGTTTCTCGTGACGTGTCTGGCTGCGTTTCTGCTCACGGCCTTCTGCCAGATGTTCCGCCTGTGGATCTTCCACGGTGCGTCGTTCTGGCGGCTGCTCGCCGTGGCACTGGGGCAGAGCGTGTTCTCGCTCCCGTTCGCCGTGCCGTACTACTACATCAGCCGTGCGTTTCACCGCCGGCATGCCCAGCGCTGAGGCATTCAGCGCGCCCGTACCCCCGAAAGGATCTTCGCTATGGAAAAACCCATCAAGCCCGGCCGCATCACCGCGCTCGCGTGTATGCTCATGCTGCTCGTGATCGTGTTCGTGGTCGCGCTCTACAAACTGCAGATCGTCGACGGTAAGGCGTACTATGAGGAAAACCGCAACAGCGTCGCCAGCTCCCAGACCGTGGCGGCCGCGCGCGGCAGCATCCTCGACCGCTACGGCCGCGTGCTCGTGTCGAACACGAGCTGCAATAACCTCGTCTTTAACCCTGACGATCTCTTCGAGCAGGACGACCCGAACGGCATCCTGCTGAAGCTGGCGCGCACTGTCGTCAGCTGCGGCGACACGTATGTCGACGAGCTGCCGGTCACGACCGCGCCGCCGTTCGAGTATACGGACATGAGCGAAACGCAGCGCACACAGCTCAAGGGCTTTCTCAAATACGCCGGTCTTGACGAGGAGGCCACGGCCGTGGAGCTTTTGAGCTACTGCCGTGAAAAATTTGAGATCAATAACAACTACTCCGCGGCCGATATGCGCACCATCGCCGGCCTGCGCTATTCGATCAAGACGCGCTATATCGACAAGCTCTACCTGCCGGACTATGTGTTCGTCAAGGACGCGAGCATGGAGCTCATCACGTCCCTGAAGGAAAATAACGTCCCCGGCTTCGAGGTCACGGTGTCGTATACGCGCCAGTATCATACGAATCTGGCTGCACACCTGCTCGGCTACACGGGCCTGATGACCGCCGAGGAATACACGACCTATAAGACGCAGGGATATCCCATGAGCGCGACCGTCGGCAAGGACGGGGCGGAGCTCGCCTTTGAGAAATACCTCCACGGCACGGACGGCACGGCGATCGTGACGAAAAACGCCGCCGGCACCGTCACCGGCACGACCTATACCAAGGAGCCGGAGCCCGGCGATCAGGTCAGTCTCACCATTGACCTCGACCTGCAGTCGGCGGCGGAGCAGTCGCTGACCAAGGGCATCGAGAACATGAAGTCAAAATCCACGGAAAACAGCGACGCCGTCGGCGGCGGCGCGCTCGTGGCGGTCGACGTCGCCACCGGTCAGCCGCTGGCCATCGCAAACTACCCGACCTTCGACCTGCAGACGCTCTTCCAGAGTGAGGAGAACTACAAGGCCGTCTCCGAGGCGGATAACCAGCCGCTGTTCAACCGCGCGCTGCTCGGCCAGTATTCTCCGGGCTCGACGTTCAAGCCCTGCACGGCCATTGCCGGCCTGACCGAGGGCGTCATCACCACTGGCACGACCATCCAGTGCACCGGCACGTTCCGCAAGTATGAGGACACCGGCTACGCGCCCAAGTGCTGGATCGCCTCCTCCGGCACGACACACGGCAATGACAACGTTACCGAGGCGATCCGCGACTCGTGCAACATCTTCTTCTACACCGTCGGCGACAGCCTGCCGATCGACACGCTCGCGCGCTATGCCGCGGCCTTCGGCCTCGGCGAGCACACCGGCATCGAGCTGCCGGAGAGCACCGGCCAGATGGCCACGGAGGCCGTGAAGAAAAAGCTCGAGAACACGAACTGGTATGTCGGCGACTCGCTGCAGGCGGCCATCGGCCAGTCGTACAGCCTGTTCACGCCGCTGCAGCTTTCGGAATACTGCGCCACGATCGCAAACGGCGGCACGCGCCACAGCGCGTCCATCCTGAAATCCGTGCGCAGCTACGACGGCAGCGAGCTCATTTATGAAAACGAGGCCGAGGTGCTCAGCACCGTCGAGACCGGCGACTACAACTGGGCCGCCGTGCAAAAGGGCATGTACCTCGTCGCCAACGACCCCGCCGGCAGCGCTTACGAGACCTTCGGCAGCTACGGCGTGAAGGTCGCCGCCAAGACCGGTACCGCCCAGCTCGGCGATAACCAGGTCAACAACGCCATTTTCATCTGCTACGCACCGTATGACAACCCCAAGGTCGCCGTGGCGGTCGTTGTGGAGCACGGCAGCGCCGGTGCTTCCATCGCCTCCATCGCGCGTGATTTTCTCGACGCATATTTTACCGTCAAGACCGTTGACACCGCCCCCGAGAGCGAGCTCTCGCTGCTGCGATGACGGCCGCTGACCAGAAAGAGAGGAGTTATCCATATGAACATTGCACTGATCGCTGACGACGGAAAAAAGGAACTCATGGTCCAGTTCTGCATCGCTTACTGCGGCATTCTGGCCAAGCACGAATTGTGCTCCACGTTTACGACCGGCCGGCTCATCTCCGAGGCCACCGGACTGAAGATCCGCACGTACCTGCACTCGGCGCAGGGCTGCCAGCAGCTCGACGCGCGCATCGCGTACAACGAGATCGACCTCGTGCTGTTTTTCTGCGACGCCGAGAGCGGCAACTTTGACGAGGTCAACCGCATGGCGCGCCTGTGCGACCAGCGGCAGATCCCGTTCGCCAGCAACGTGGCCACGGCCGAAGTGCTCATTCTGGGCCTGAACCGCGGCGACCTCGACTGGCGCGACATCGTCAACCCCAAAAAGAAATCGTAAGCCCGAAAGGAAACCAAGACATCATGGACAAGATCAAACCCCGCACACTGTCCGGCTTCATGGAGCTGCAGCCGGACAAGCAGGTGCAGATGGACAAAATGCGCGCCGTTCTGGCCGAGACCTACGCCCGCTACGGCTTCACCCCGCTCGATACGCCCGCGATCGAGGCGGCCGAGGTGCTGCTGGCCAAGGGCGGCGGCGAGACGGAAAAGCAGATCTACCGCTTCACGAAGGGTGACAGCGATCTCGCGCTGCGCTTTGACCTCACGGTGCCGCTGGCGAAGTATGTCGCTGCCAACTACGGTCAGCTCACCTTCCCCTTCCGCCGCTATCAGATCGGCAAGGTCTGGCGCGGTGAGCGCGCGCAGCGCGGCCGCTTCCGCGAGTTTTATCAGGCGGACATCGACATCATCGGTGACGGTGCGCTCGATATCCTCAACGAGGCCGAGATCCCGGCCATCATCTACGACACGTTCACGCGCCTCGGCCTGCACCGCTTCCGCATCCGCGTGAATAACCGCAAGGTGCTCAACGGCTTTTTCACCATCCTCGGCCTGAGCGAGCAGGCGGGCGATGTGCTGCGCACCATTGACAAGCTCGACAAGATCGGCGCGGACAAGGTGCGCGCGCTGCTCACCGATACCTGCGGCGTCACGGCAGAGCAGGCGGATGAGATCCTGCGCTTTATCGCCTGCCCGGGCACGAGTGCGGACAAGCTCGCCTTCCTCGAGCAGTACCGCGGCCGGAACGAGACGTTTGACACAGGCCTCGACGAGCTGCGCACCGTCGTGGGCTACCTGCCCGCGTTCGGCGTCCCGGAGGAGAACTTCGAGCTCGACCTCACGATCGCGCGCGGCCTCGATTACTACACCGGCACGGTGTACGAGACCGTCCTGCTCGACCATCCCGAGGTCGGCAGCATCTGCTCCGGCGGCCGCTATGACGACCTCGCGGGGTATTATACGAACAAGTCTCTGCCCGGCGTCGGCATCTCCATCGGTCTGACGCGCCTGTTTTACATCCTGCAGGAGCAGAACATGATCTCTGACGCCGTGCTCACCGCCCCGGCGGACGTGCTCATCCTGCCGATGACGGACGATCTGTCCGCCGCCGTGTCGCTGGCGTCCATGCTGCGCGCCGGCGGTCTGCGCGTGCAGCTTTACAGCGAGAAAAAGAAATTCAAGGCCAAGATCGGCTATGCCGACAAGCTCGGCATCCCGTTCGTGATCTTTCTCGGCGAGGATGAGATCGCGCAGAATGTCTGCGCGCTCAAGAACATGGACACCGGCGAGCAGGAGGCCGTGACGCAGGCCGCCGCGCTCGAGACCATTCGCGCGGAGATCGCGCGGCGCACCGCCGGCACAATTTTGCGCGAGTCTTGATCCGGTCAATCCGCCGCCGCACCGCCGGAGGCGATATTCGATAGAAAGAAAGGGAATCAGGAGTATGTTTCAGTCCCGCACACACACTTGCAACGAGCTGCGGCTCGAAAACGTCGGCGAGCAGGTCCGCATCGTCGGCTGGATGGAAAATGTCCGCGAGGTCGGACAGAATTTTGCCTTTGTCGTCGTCCGTGATTTTTACGGCACGACGCAGGTCGTCATTGAGACCGAGGACATGATGAAGCTCGTCAAGCCCCTCAACAAGGAGTCCACGATCGCCGTAGAGGGCGTCGTGCGCGAGCGCGCGAGCAAAAACCCCAAGCAGCCCACCGGCGACATTGAGCTCGTGCCCACCAAGATCGAGGTGCTCGGCCGCTGCCGCTACAATGAGCTGCCGTTCGAGATCAACCGCAGCCGCGACGCCGACGAGGCGCTGCGCCTGAAGTACCGCTATCTCGACCTGCGCAACCCCGCCGTGAAGCAGAACATCATCCTGCGCTGCCAGGTGGTGGCCGCGCTGCGCGCCGCCATGACCGCGCACGGCTTTCTCGAGATCACCACGCCCATCCTCACGGCGTCCAGCCCCGAGGGCGCGCGCGACTATCTTGTGCCGGCGCGCAAGCACCCCGGCAAGTTTTACGCTCTGCCGCAGGCGCCGCAGCAATTCAAGCAGCTGCTCATGACGGCGGGCTTCGACCGCTATTTCCAGATCGCCCCGTGCTTCCGTGACGAGGACGCCCGCGGCGACCGCAGCCCCGGCGAATTCTATCAGCTCGACATGGAGATGGCCTTTGCCACGCAGGACGATGTCTTTGCCGTGCTCGAGGACGTGCTCCCGCCGATCTTCGCCAAGTACGGCAAGTACAACGTCGCGTCCGAGGCGCCCTTCCGCCGCATTTCCTACCGCGACGCGATGGACACCTACGGCTCGGATAAGCCCGACCTGCGCATCGACCTGACCGTGCAGGACATGACGGCGCTCGTCGCCGGCAGCGATTTTGCACCCTTCGCCGCGGGCAACACCGTCAAGGCCATCGTCGTGCCCGAGTGCACGCTCGCGCGCAAGGCCGTCGACAAGCTCTGCGCCGATGTCGAGGTGCAGGCCGGCAGCAAGCCCTACTGGTTCAAGGTCGATGAGCAGGGCAATTTCTCCGGCGGCATCGCAAAGTTCCTCACGGACAAAACCGCCGAGATCACCGCGGCCCTCGGCCTGAAGCCCGGCTGCTTCGTCGGCGTGACGGCCGGCAAAAAGACCGCCGCGCAGAAGACGGCGGGCGTGCTGCGCGCGAAGCTCGGCGCGGCCGTGCCGGGCCACATGGACACCGAGCGGTACGAATTTTGCTGGATCGTCGACTTCCCCATGTACGAGATCGGCGAGGAGTCCGGCGAGCTGGAATTCTGCCACAACCCGTTCTCGATGCCCAACGGCGGTCTCGAGATCCTCGAGCAGGCCGAGCGCGGTGAGGTCGATCCGCTCGACATCAATGCTTTCCAGTATGACCTCGTCTGCAACGGCGTCGAGCTCAGCTCCGGCGCGGTGCGAAACCACGATCCTGAGATCATGGTCAAGGCGTTCGAGCTCGTGCGCCTCGGTGAGGACGATGTGAAGGCCAAGTTCCCGGCCATGTACAACGCCTTCTGCTACGGCGCGCCCCCGCACGCCGGCATCGCCCCGGGTGTCGACCGCATGGTCATGCTCCTCGCGGGCGAGGACAGCATCCGGGAGATCATCCCGTTCCCGATGAACAAAAACGCGCAGGACGTCATGATGGGCGCGCCCGGCACCGTCGAGCCGCACCAGCTTGAGGAGCTGCACATCGCCGTCGTCGGCGACACGGAGCCCGATACCGAAGCGTAGACCCAAAATCCGAGTGACGGCGCCCCGGCGTTCGGCCGGGGCCTCGTCCGTGAAAGAAGGCGAACGGTTTGCTGTCCAAGATCCAGTCCCTCGGCTGCCGCGGTGTGAGCGGCTACGCCGTGAGCGTGGAGTGCCACGTGTCCAACGGTTTGCCGGGGTTTGATATCGTCGGCCTGCCGGATGCGGCCGTCAAGGAGGCGCGCGAACGTGTGCGCAGCGCCATCAAGACCAACGGCATGAAGTTTCCGGTCAGCCGCCTGACGGTGAACCTCGCCCCGGCGGACACGCGCAAGGCCGGCACGCTCTATGACCTGCCGGTGCTGCTGGGTATCCTGTGCGCCACGGGGGAGATCCGCCAGCCGCCGGCGACGGCGGCCTTCTTCGGCGAGGTGAGCCTCGCGGGGGAGATCCGCCCCGTCACCGGCGCGCTCACGATGGCGCTCGCGGCCGAACAGCTCGGGCTCAGGGAGCTCTTTGTCCCGGCGGGCAACGCGGCCGAGGCCGCCTTTGCCGAGGGCGTGACGGTGTACCCGGTCGAGAATATCTCGCAGCTTGTGCACCATCTGCGCGGGGACAAGCCCATCGCGCCCATGCCGCCGCCGGCGTTTTCGGCCGCGCCGCACTTTGCGGTCGATTTTGCCGAGGTCAAGGCGCAGGAGAACGTCAAGCGCGCGCTCGAGGTGGCCGCCGCCGGCGGGCACAACATCCTGCTTGTCGGGCCGCCGGGCGCGGGCAAGTCCATGCTCGCCAAGCGCCTGCCGACCATTCTGCCCGCGATGAACCGCGCCGAAATGATCGAGACCACGCAGATCTACTCCGTCCTCGGTCTCACGACGCCGGACGATCCCGTCGTGCGTGTCCGGCCGTTTCGCGCCCCGCACCACACGGTGTCGAACGTCGCCATGTCCGGCGGCGGCAGCGCGCTGCAGCCGGGCGAGATGAGCCTTGCCGACAACGGCGTGCTCTTTCTTGATGAGCTGCCGGAGTTTTCGCCCGCCGTGCTCGAGACGATGCGCCAGCCGCTCGAGGACGGCAGCATCACCATCTCGCGCGCGACCGGCTCCGTGACGTATCCGAGCCGCTTCATGCTCGTGTGCGCCATGAATCCCTGCAAGTGCGGCTGGTACGGGCACCCTTCGGGCCGCTGCCGCTGCTCGCCGCGCGACGTGCGCCGCTACCATGCGCGCGTATCCGGTCCGCTGCTCGACCGCATTGACATCATCGTCGAGGTGCCGGCGCTGGACTTTGACGAGCTCACCGAGCCCTCGGCCGGAGAGTCGTCGGAGACCATCCGCGCGCGCGTCAACGCCGCCCGCGCCGTGCAGCGCGCGCGCTACGGGGATGACACCACCGCGACCAACGCGCACATGGGACCGCGCGCCCTTGCGCAGTTCTGCGCGCTCTCGCCCGAGTGCGAGCAGCTCATGCATCAGGCGTTTGACGCTATGGCGCTCACCGCCCGCAGCTATGACCGCATCCTGCGCGTCGCGCGCACGATCGCCGATCTCGACGGGGCGCAGACCATCGGTCTCGCGCATCTGGCCGAGGCCATCCAGTACCGCACGTATGATTTTTCCGTCGCCGAGCCGTGAGCCCGGCGGCCGCGCCTGACAGAAGGGAGCTTCGTCATGTACAACAACAACTATAATTGGTATCAGCCGCCCGCCCCGCTGCCCGGCAAGCACGAGGCCACCGTCGCCATGGTGCTCGGCATCGTGTCGTGCGCGCTGCTCGTGTTCGGCTACACGGCGCTCGACTCGGTCGTCACGGGCATCATCGGCCTGATCTATTCCGCGCGCGCCAAAAGCCTCGGCTTCAACGGCACGCCGCGCACGGTCGGGTATGTCTGCTCGCTCATCGGGCTGATCCTCGGTGCGCTCGTGTGTCTGCTGCTCGTGTGGCTCGGCGCATGGTCGATCGGCGTGTTCATCACGCTCGTCGAGCGCTGCCTGTGATATCCTGAAAGAAAAGGAACGAACGATTTATGAAGGATCTGCTGCTCTGCAAGCCCGGAGAGATCTTCCTCAAGGGGCTCAACAAGCACTATTTTGAAGAGAGGCTGGTCGCAAACGTCAAGCGCCGCCTCAAGCCCATCGGCCACTTCCGCGTGACGTATCTGCAGTCGGCGCTCTACATCGAGGCCGCCGACGATGCGGCCGATCTCGACGCGGCGTATGACGCCGTGCGCAAGGTGTTCGGCATCGCGACGATCACGCGCGCGGCCGCCTGTGAAAAGGACAAGGACGCCATCACGGCGCTCGCCAAGACCTACCTGCACGACGCGATGACGGCGGCGCGCAGCTTCAAGGTCGAGACCAAGCGCTCGGACAAGCGCTTCCCCATGACGAGCATTGAGCTGTCGCAGTACGTCGGCGGCGAGCTCGCCGAGGCGTATCCCGACACGGTCGTCGACGTGCACGACCCGGAGCTGACCGTGCGCCTTGAGGTGCGCGAGCAGGCGGCGTATGTCCACGCGCAGGCAGTCGAGGCGGCGGGCGGTATGCCCGTCGGCTGCAACGGCGCCGCCGTGACGATGCTCTCCGGCGGCATCGACAGCCCCGTGTCCTCGTACATGATCGCCAAGCGCGGCGTGCGCCTGATCCCGGTGCACTTTTTCTCCTTCCCGTATACCTCGGAGCTGGCCAAGGAAAAGGTCATCTCGCTGGCTAAAGGAGCTCACGGCCTACACCGGCCGCATGACGCTGCAGATCGTGCCCTTCACGCACATCCAGGAGGAGATCCGCCGTGCCTGCCCGGAGGAATATTTCACGCTCATTATGCGCAGATTCATGATGCGCATCGCCGAGGACATCGCCGCGCACAACGAGTGCAAGGCCATCGTCACCGGCGAAAATCTCGGTCAGGTCGCCAGCCAGACCATGGAGGCCATGGCCTGCACGCAGGCCGTGACGCACCTGCCCGTGCTCCAGCCGCTCATCGGCATGGACAAGCGCGATATCGTGAAGATCGCGCGCGACATCGGCACATTTGACACATCCATCCTCCCGTATGAGGATTGCTGCACGGTCTTTACCCCGCGCCACCCCAAGACCCGCCCGACCGTGGCGGAGGTCGCAGAGGCGGAGGCCGCGCTCGACATTGACGCGCTCGTGCGTGAGGCAGTGGACGGAATTGAAAGGATCCGGATCGATTTATGAATGCAGAACTCATTGCCGTCGGCACCGAATTGCTCCTCGGCGACACCATCAATACCGACGCGGCGGCTGTCGCGCGCCTGCTCTCGGAGCTGGGCATCAATGTCTATTGGCAGACCGTTGTCGGCGATAACCGCGCGCGGCTTGAGCAGGCGGTGCAGCTTGCCCGCACCCGCGCCGACCTCATCATCACGACCGGCGGCCTCGGCCCGACGTGCGACGACCTGACCAAGGAGGTCGTGGCCGGCGCGTTCGGCATCCCGCTCGAGCTCAACGAGGCGGAGGAGGCACGCCTGCGCGGTCTGTACCGCGAGCGCCACACCTACATGACCGAGAACCACCTGCAGCAGGTCATGCTGCCGCGCGGCTGCACCGTGCTGCAAAACGACTGGGGCACGGCGCCTGCCTGTGCGTTTGAGGCGGACGGCTGCATGGTCATCATGCTGCCCGGCCCGCCGCTGGAGTGCGAGCCGTTGCTGCGCTACCGCGTGCGCCCGCTGCTCGCCGCGCGCGGCGACGGGATCATCGTCTCGCACAATGTCAAGATCTTCGGCATCGGCGAGGGCACGATGGAGTACCAGCTGCGCGATCTCATGAACGAGATGCGCAATCCCACCCTTGCGCCCTATGCCAAGGAGGGGGAGTGCCTCGTGCGCATCACGGCAAAGGCCCCCACAGAGGCCGAGGCCGAGGCCATGATCGCCCCGTGCCTCGCGCGCGTGCAGCGCGAGCTCGGCGCCTTCGCCTACGGCGTTGACACGCCGAATATCGAGACCTGCGCGGCTGAGCTCCTGCTCCGGCAGCAGAAGACCATCGCCGTGGCCGACAGCTGCACCGGCGGCATGCTCGGCGATATGCTCACGAACGTGCCGGGCGCGTCGGCGATATTTGCCGGCGGCATCATCGCCTATAATAACGACACCAAGACCCGGCTGCTGGATGTCGACCCCGCGCTCATCGCGCGCTGCGGCGCAGTCAGCCCCGAGGTCGCAGGTGCGATGGCGGAGCACGCGCGCACCATATTCGGCACGGATCTTGCCATGAGCATCACCGGTCTTGCCGGGCCGGAGGGTGACGGCGTGCACACCGTCGGCACGCTCTTTGTGGCGCTCGCCACGCCGGACGGCACATTCCACCGCACGCTGCACAAGGACAAGTGGGGGCGCGTGCGCATCAAGCACGCCGCTGCCAACCACGCCTTCGACATGGTGCGGCGCTATCTCACCGGCCTGCCGGTGGAGATCGAGGAAAACCGCTGATCACGAAATACGCCACAGGCTTACGGCCGGAGCGCATGCTCCGGCCGCTTTTTGCAAAATCACGTATAAACACCCTGAATTCCCAGAAAAGATGTAGCAATCGGATATTGTGGATTTTCGTCGGATTATGATACAATATGCTCTGTATGTGATTAGACACATGCACTGTCAAAAAGTGGGATTATCACGGAACGAGATGAGATATATGGCCATCACGCGCAAGCTCCGACAAAAGGTGTGCGACGGCTCACTGCGGGAGATGTGGCAGGAGATGAAGTGGATCTTCGCTTACATCCGCCGCTACCACGCTGCCGTCGGCATCCATATCCTGCTTGGCATTCTCGGCACGGCGCTCTCGCTGCTGTCGAGCGTGGCCATGAAGACACTCATCGACGTCGTCACCGGTTTTGAGACCGGGGCGATCTGGTCGGCCGCAGCGTGGATGGCCGGTCTGCTGCTCGGCAGCGCCGCCATGCAGGCGGCGGCATCACGCATCGCCGCCGTCGTCGACATCCGCGTGCAGAACGGCATCCAGGCGGAGGTCTACGACCGCATCCTGCGCACCGATTGGGTCTCGCTCGAGCAGTTTCGCTCCGGCGACCTGCTCAACCGCCTCAACACCGACGTCGGCGCGGTGGCCGGGGGCGTGACGGGGCTGCTGCCGAGCTTTGTGTCGGCGGCGGTGCAGTTTCTCGGTTCGCTGATCATTATCTTGTGCTATGACCCCGTCATGGCGCTCATCGCGCTCATCGGCGCGCCGCTGTCCGTGCTGTGTTCGCGCACGCTCGTGCACCGCATGCGCGGATATAACCGGCGCATGAAGGATATCAGCAGCGAGGTCATGTCATTTCACGAGGACTCGCTGCGCAACCTCACATCGGTCAAGGCCTTCGGCATCATGGACGGCTTTCGTGACCGGATGTGCGCCATGCAGGAGAAATACCGCGAGACGTATCTTGACTACAACCGCTTTTCCGTCGTTGCGGGCTTTGTGATGTCGGTCGTCGGGCTGCTCGTCTCTGCCGGATGCTTCGGCTGGGGCGCTTACCGGCTGTGGACGCACGCGATCTCCTACGGCGCGATGATGATGTTTCTGCAGCTGACGACCATGCTGCGCAGCGCGTTTTCCGCGCTCATCGGGCTTGTGCCGTCGGCGATCTCGATCACGACGTCCGCCGGCCGCCTCATGGCCATCGCGGACCTGCCGGAAGAGCCCGGCGCGCGCGAGACCGCACCGATCCCGACGCCGTGCACGGTGGAGCTGCGCGATGTGACCTTTGCCTATCCCGGCGGCGAGCCTGTGCTCGAGCACGTGGACTTTCACGCCGCGCCCGGCGAGGTCGTGGCGCTCACCGGCCCGTCCGGCGAGGGCAAGACCACGATGATCCGCCTCATGCTCGGTCTGATCCGCCCGGCGCAGGGCAGCGTCAGCCTCACCGGGGTGGACGGACAGCGTCTGCCGGCCTCGGCCGCAACGCGCGCAGCCTTCAGCTATGTGCCGCAGGGCAACACCGTCTTTGCCGGTACGATCGCAGACAACCTGCGCATGGTGCGTCCGGAGGCGACGGATGCGGAGCTCGTCTCTGCGCTTGAGACCACCTGCGCGTATGATTTCGTTTCCCAGCTGCCGGACGGCATCTATGCCCGCACGGGTGAGCTCGGTCACGGCCTGTCCGAGGGACAGGCGCAGCGCATCGCCGTGGCCCGCGCCGTGCTGCGCGGCACGCAGGTGCTGCTGCTCGATGAGGCCACCAGCGCGCTCGACGAGACCACCGAGCGGCAGATGCTCGAAAACCTCATGCACAGCGGCCGCGTGCAGACGTGCGTGCTCATCACGCACCGCACGGCAACGGCCGAACGCTGCGACCGCCGCTATGTCCTGCACGGCACGCGCCTGTGCGAGCAGAGCGAGCCGTGACGGCAATGGGCAAGATCGGTAAGTGCTGGCGTGGAAATCGTGGAGGGTATCTATGATTGATCTGCACACACATATTCTTCCGGGGGTCGATGACGGCGCACCGGATCTGGAGACGGCGGTGCTGATGGCCGCCGTGGCGGCAGAGTCCGGTGTGACGCATCTGGTCGCCACGCCGCACAGCAATCAGCGCGGCGCGTTTGAAAACTACGCATCCCCGGCGCTGCAGGTGCGCTTTGACTGCCTGCGCGCGGCCGTGCGCGAGGCGGGCATCCCGCTTGAGCTCTCGCTCGGCATGGAGATCTTCGGCACGGGCGACGTGCCAAAGCTTTTGCGCGAGGGGCGGCTGCTGACGATCAATGGTGGGCGCTACCTGCTCATCGAGTTCGGCTTTCACGAAGACCCGCTGCGCATCGAGCGCCTGCTCGACGAGCTGCTTGCGGCCGGGTATTGGCCGGTCGTGGCGCATCCGGAGCGGTATTACGGCCTGCAGCGGATGCCGAACTATCTGTATGACTGGGTCAACCGCGGCGTCGTGCTGCAGGTGAATAAGGGCAGCCTCTTCGGCCGCTTCGGCCGCGGGGCGCAGGCTCTGGCCGAGGCGATGCTCACGCACGGGCTCGTCGGCTGCATCGCCAGCGACGCGCACCGCCCGGATGTGCGCACGCCGGAGCTGCTGAGCGCGTGGGACAATTTGGCCGAGCATTTTTCCGAGCGGCTCTCAGAGCAGCTGCTCACGCGCAATCCCGAATGGATCCTGCGCAGCGAACCGCTGCCTGCCGGCCGCTTCCGGCCGTTTTTCTGAAGCAATGAGAGAGGTGTTTTTGTGAAGAAACTGACTCCTGTGATCCTGGCGGTCGCGCTGGCGCTGTCCGTTCTGGGTGTGCTGGGCACGCACATTTATCAGGCGGCCGCCTATGGCGGCGCCGCGCCGGAGATCCTGTTTGACAGCGAGGTCATCTCCGTGCCGACCGGCGCGGATGATGCGGCGCTGCTCGCCGGTGTGACGGCGACAGACGCCGAGGACGGCGACGTCACGGCGTCGCTGGTCGTCGAGGGCGTTTCCGGCCGCAACGACGACGGCACGGTACGCGTCACCTACGCGGCCTTTGACTCGAACCACCATGTGACGAAGGCGACGCGCGCCGTGCGCTACACGGACTATGTAAAGCCGCGCTTCACGCTCTCGCAGCCGCTGGTCTGCCGCACGGGCGGGAGCCGCGTCCTGTCGAGCTATGTCACCGCGCACGACAGCATTGACGGTGACCTCTCCGGCCGCGTCAAGATCGCGCTGACCGACGGCAGCTCGCTGGCCATCACCGGCACGCATACGGCGGAGCTGCGCGTGACCAACAGCCTCGGCGACACGGCGTCCGTGCCCGTCACGGTCGAGGTCACGGCGGGGGACCCCAATCCCGCGCGCATCATGCTCACGGAGTATCTGATCTATCTTCCGGCCGGCAGCAGCTATGCGCCGATGGACTACGTCGCCGGTGTCGGTGACAGCGACAGCAAGAGCGGCGTCACGGCGAGCTCGACCGTGAACAGCAACGAGCCCGGTGTGTATGAGGTGGTCTTCACCTATCGCAGCGGCGGTACTGAGAGCCACACGCGGCAGATCGTCGTGGTGGAATGAGAGGCGGTGGATCGATGGACGAACAGAAAACGCAGACCTCCGCGCAGCCGGAACACATTCCGCTGCTGCTGATCGCGCGGGAGCTGTGGCGCAAGCTCGGGCTGATCCTGATGTTTGCCGCCACGGTCGCCGCCTGCGGCTACATTGCCGCCACGCTGCTCTACCGCCCCGTGTACCAGACGCAGACGACGTTTGTGGTCTCCGTGCGCAACGGCAGCACGGTCTACGCAAACCTCAACACCGCCTCGTCAATGGCGGAGACGCTCTCGACATTCTTTGAGGGCGACGTGATGCGCAAGTGCATCACCAACGACATCGGCGCGGCCAGCGGCACGATCAAGGCCAAGCAGATCCCCGAGACGAACCTGCTGACGATGACGGTCAGCGCGCCCACGCAGCGCGACGCGCACCGCATCACGCAGAGCGTCCTGCGCAACTATAACGAGCAGGCCAATAAGCTCCTCGGCGACGTGGCGCTCGACGTGCTGTGCCGCCCGGCGGTGCCGGTCGCGCCGGCCAACAGCTCCGGCGCTGTGCGCATCGCAAAGCTCAGCGGTCTTGCGGGGCTGTTCGCGGCGGCCTTGTATCTGGCGGTGCGCGTGTATCTGCGCGACACGGTCAAGTGCGAGGCGGACGTGGAGCAGAAGCTCGACACGCGCCTGCTTGCGACCGTGCGCCATGAAAAAAAGTACAAAACGCTGCGCGCACAGCTGTGCCTGCGTAAGCGTAAGACGAGCATCCTCATCACGAACCCGACGACGGGCTTTGCCTTCGTCGAGACGTTCAAGCGCCTGCGCACGCGCGTGGATTACCTGATGCGCCGCGCGCAGGGCAGAACGATCCTGGTCACCTCCCTGCTTGAGGACGAGGGCAAGAGCACCGTGGCCGTGAATCTGGCGCTGGCCATGGCGCGGCGGCACAAAAACGTCCTGCTGATCGATCTGGACATGAAAAAGCCCGCGCTGTACAAGCTGCTCGACTGCCAGCAGGAGGAGTTTTTCCCGCTTGAGACGTATCTGCGCGGCGATGCGCCGGTCAAAAAGCTCGTGCGCGAGGATACGCGGCGCGGCATCTATACGATCCTCAGCCGCAAGGGTGTGGGCAGCACCGCCGATCTGCTCGGCGGCGAGCGCCTGCGCGACCTGCTCGCGCAGATGCGCACACGCATGGACGTCATCATCATCGACACCCCGCCGATGAGCGCCGGCGGCGACGCCGAGTGCATCGCCGATCTGGCGGATGCGGCCATTCTCGTCGTCCGGCAGGATCAGGCACCGGTGCGCGCACTCAACGACTGCATCGACGTGCTGCGCCGGTCGGATGCCGAGGTGCTCGGCTGCGTATTCAATAACGCCTATGTCGCGTCCGTCAGTGACCGGCAGAGCTACGGTTACGGTTATGGCTATGGCTACGGTTATGGCTACGGTGTGCAGACGGAGGAGAAGCCATGAACGAACACAGACAAGAGAGCACCGTCTGGGCCGCAGACCTGCTGGGGCTGTTTGCGCGCAGCCTCCGCCGCCTGTGGTGGCTGTGTCTGGTGCTGATCGTGCTGTGCACGGCGCTGTTCGGCGGCTATGCCCGCCTGAGTTACCGCGCGCAGTATACGGCCTCGATGACGTTTCTCGTCAATGCCGGCGGCACGGCGCAGTCCGGCACCGGCACGGCGACCGCGGCACAGATGGCCAAGACGTTTCCGTATATTCTCACGAGCGGTCTGCTCGACAGCGCCGTGTGCGCAGACACCGGCCTGACGGCGCTGCCCGCGATCTCCGCGACGTCGGAGGAGGACACGAACCTGTGCACGCTGAGCGTGACCGGCACGGATGCGCAGCAGTGCTATGATGTGCTGCAGTCGGTCATCGTGCATTATCCGGATGTGGCGGAGCTGGTGGTCGGACCGACGGAGCTGGTCATGATGGACCAGACCGGCGTGCCGACGCAGCCGTCAAATCCGTTTTCGTGGCGGCAGCCGCTCGTGCGCGGTGCGGTCATCGGCGCGCTGCTGAGTTTGCTGCTGCTGTATCTGTCCGGCCGTGCGCGTGTGACGGTCATGAGCCGCGACGATCTGCAGCAGGTCACGAGCGCGCGCTATCTCGGTGCGCTGCCAGCGGTGCGCGTCAAAAAGCGCAGCCGCACGACCTCGGCGGCGCTCTCGGAGGCGATGGCGCACAGCAGCGCCTATTGTGAGGCCATGCGCATCATTTCCATGCGCATCGACAAAGCCATGCAGCGCCATGACTACCGCACCATGCTGGTCTCGAGCGCCGCTCCGGGCGAGGGCAAGACGACGTTCGTGTGCCAGCTTGCCGACGCACTCACGCGGCAGGGTCGGCGCGTGCTCGTCATCGACTGCGATCTGCGCAACCCGTCCGTGCACAAGGTGTTCGGCCGCCCGCTGCAGGCGGGACTCGCGGAGTATCTGGCCGGCTCGGGTATGGCGGGGCAGATCGTGACGGCGCTCGGCAAGGGCAAGCCCGATGTGGTCTTTGCCGGCCGGCGCACCGGGACGCAGACCGAGCAGCTCGGCGGAGATGCATTCCGGGCGCTGCTGGATGCGCTGCGTGCCCGCTACGATGTCATCCTGCTCGATACGCCGCCCTGCGCCATCATGACCGACGCGCTTGAGACGGGTGAGGCTGCCGATTGCGCACTGCTCGTCGTGCGGCAGGATGCCGCCAGCCGCGTGAGCGTGATCAACAGTCTTGCCGCGCTCGACAGCTTCGGCGTGCCGGTGCTCGGCTACGCGCTCAATGTCTGTACCGGCCGCGGACGCGGACAGTCCGGCTATGGCTACGGCGGCTACGGCGGCTATTCGTACGGCTACGGCTATGGCTACGGCCGTGACCGCGGCTACGGTTACGGACAACAGAAAGAAAAGACCGGGGCGGACTGAGTCTGCACCGGTAGGGGGATATGATGAAAGAAATCAAGCGACCCTTTAACGCGCAGAAAGCGCTGCGCGTGGCCTGCCTTGTGCTGGCGGATCTGATCCTGATCAATCTGTCGGCGTTTTTGGCGCTCTATATCCGCTTTGAGTTTGATTTCCGGCAGCTGTATGCGACGACGTTTTTGCGCGATATGCTGATCTACGCCGGCATCAACTCCGCGTGCACGATCCTGATCTTCCACATTCTGAAGCTGTATAACAGCCTGTGGGAGTTGCCAGTGTGTCGGAGCTGGTGCGCATCACGCTGGGGTGCTTTTTCTCGGCGGTGTTTTACATGGTCGGTATGTTTATGCTGCATCTGACCGTGCCGCGCAGCTTTCCGGCCATCTATATGCTCATTTTGTGCCTGCTGTGCGGGGCGCTGCGCTTGTCCTACCGCTGCGTGCGCCGCACGCGCGCCGGGCTGCGCAGCGAGGGTGAAAAGCGCACCATGCTCATTGGCGGCGGTCAGGCCGGCGCCATCGCGCTGCGCGAGTTTCAGACCAGCCCACGCTCGGAAAACAAGGTCGTGTGCATCATTGACGATTCGCCGAACAAGGTCGGCAGCTATCTGCGCGGCGTGAAGATCGTCGGCGGCCGCAGCAGCATCCCCGCGATGGCGGAAAAGTACGACGTTGACGAGATCGTCCTTGCCATCCCGTCGGCCTCCCGGCATGAGAAGCTGCAGATCCTCAGTTACTGCCACAACACATCCTGCACCCTGCGCACACTGCCCGGCATCTGCCAGCTCGCCAACGGCGAGGTGCGCATCGAGCAGATCCGCGAGGTGGACATTGAGGACCTGCTTGGCCGCGAGACGGTGAAGATCGACCTCGATGAGGTCGCGGCCTACATCACCGGCAAGACCGTGCTCGTCACGGGCGGCGGCGGCAGCATCGGCAGCGAGCTCTGCCGTCAGGCGGCGGCACAGCGGCCGAAACGGCTCATCATTTTTGATATCTACGAGAATAATGCCTACGACATCCAGATGGAGCTGCAGCGCACGCATCCGGAGCTGGATCTGGTCGTGCTCATCGGCTCCGTGCGCGACCGTGAGCGCGTCATGCAGGTCTTTGACCGTTACCGGCCGGATCTCGTGTGCCACGCGGCGGCGCATAAGCACGTGCCGCTCATGGAGACGTCGCCGTTTGAGGCGATCAAGAATAACGTCTTCGGCACGTACAACGTCGCGCATGCAGCGGATCACTTCGGCACGCAGCGCTTTATTCTCATCTCGACGGACAAGGCCGTCAACCCCACGAACGTCATGGGCGCGTCCAAGCGCCTGTGCGAGATGATCGTGCAGATGATGAACGACCGCTCTGCAACGGAGTATGTCGCCGTGCGCTTCGGCAACGTCCTCGGTTCGGCCGGCAGCGTTATCCCGCTCTTTCGCAAGCAGATCCGCAGCGGCGGCCCCGTCACGGTCACGGACAAGCGCGTCATCCGCTATTTCATGACCATCCCCGAGGCCGTGCAGCTCATTTTTCAGGCGGGCGCGTATGCCCGCGGCGGCGAGATCTTCGTGCTCGACATGGGCGAGCCCGTGCGCATCGACGATCTGGCACGCAATATGATCCGGCTGTCCGGTTTTGAGCCGGATGTCGATATTCCCATCGTCTATACCGGCCTGCGCCCGGGTGAGAAGCTCTATGAGGAGCTGCTGCTCAGCGGCGAGGGGATGCAAAAGACGAAGAACGATCTGATCTACATCGGCCACGAGATCGCCTTTGATCCCGCTGCCTTTGAGGAAAATCTCATGCTGCTGCGCGCCATCCCGGAGTCGGATGAGCCCGCGCTGCGCGCAAAGCTGCGCGAACTGGTGCCGACGTTCCACGCGCCGGACGGACAGACCCTGCCGCAGAACGCCGCGGTGGGCTGAAAAGGAGATGTCATGATGTCTGAGCGAATCTATCTTGCCTCGCCGCATATGGGCGGCAGCGAGCGCCGGTATGTGGATCTGGCGTTCGATACAAACTGGATCGCGCCGCTCGGCGCGAACGTCACGGGCTTCGAGCAGGATCTGCAGCAGTACCTCGGTGCGGGCTATGTCACGGCGCTGTCCGCCGGTACGGCGGCGCTGCATCTGGCGGTGCGGCTTGCGGGGGTGCAGCGCGGCGACCGGGTCTTTTTGCCAGAGCCTGACGTTTTCGGCCTCGGCAAACCCGATCGTCTATGAGGGCGGCGAGCCGGTGTTTCTCGACTCCGAGCCCGACACCTGGAATCTCGCCCCCGAGACCGTTGAGGCGGCCATCGCGCGCTTCGGTGCGCCGAAGGCGCTCATCGCCGTGCATCTCTACGGTATGCCCGGCAAGCTCGACGCCATCCGCAGCCTGTGTGATGCGCACGGCATTCTGCTCATCGAGGATGCGGCCGAGGCGCTCGGCTCGGTGTACCACGGGCAGAAATGCGGCACGTTCGGGCACTACGGCGTGCTGTCGTTCAACGGCAACAAGATCATCACGACCTCCGGCGGCGGCGCGCTCGTCTGCCGGGATGAGGCGGATGCGCAGCACGCGCTGAAGATGGCCACGCAGGCGCGTGAACCGGTCGCGTGGTACGAGCACACCGAGCTCGGCTACAACTACCGCATGAGCAACATCTGCGCCGGCATCGGCCGCGGGCAGATGGAGGTGCTCGAGCAGCGTGTGGCGCAAAAGCGCGCCATCCATGATCGCTACCGTGATGCGCTGGCCGGCCTGCCGCTGCAGCTTCCGGCCGAGCCGGAGGACGTGCGCAGCAACCGCTGGCTCACGGCGGCGCTGCTCGCACCGGACTGCGGCGTCACGCCGGGGCAGATCATCGCGGCACTGGCCGAGCACAACATCGAGGCGCGCCATATCTGGAAGCCTATGCATCTGCAGCCGGTGTTTCGGGACTGCGCCTTTGTCAAGACGGCGGAGCGGTCTGTCGCCGAGGATGTTTTTGCGCGCGGCGTCTGTCTGCCGAGCGACACGAAGATGACACCCGAGCAGCAGGCGCAGGTCTGCGCCGTCATTCGCGGCCTGTTTTGAGCGGAGGGAACGATGGGACGAATCTATGAGACGTATGTCAAGCGCGCACTCGACGTGGCGCTCTCCGGCTGTGCGCTCGCGGTGCTCTCGCCGGTCATGGGCGTGACGGCGCTGCTCGTGCGCCAAAAGCTCGGCAGCCCGGTCATTTTCCATCAGGATCGGCCGGGTAAGGACGAGCAGATCTTCCGCCTGTACAAGTTCCGCACCATGACGGATGCGCGCGGTGCAGACGGCGAACTGCTGCCGGATGCGCAGCGGCTCACGCCGTTTGGCCGCCGCCTGCGCAGCACGTCGCTCGACGAGCTGCCGGAGCTGTGGAACATCCTGCGCGGCGATATGTCGATCGTCGGACCGCGCCCGCTGCTGGTCAAATATCTGCCGTATTACACGCAGACCGAGCACCGCCGCCATGCCGTGCGCCCCGGACTGACCGGGCTTGCGCAGGTCAACGGCCGCAACGCCCTGCGCTGGGAAGACCGCTTTGCCTATGATGTGGACTATGTGGATCACATCAGCTTCGCGCTGGATGCAAAGATCGTGCTGATGACGCTGCGCTGCGTGTTCAGCCGGGAGGGCATCAGCGCCGAGGGCAGCGCGACGATGGAGGCATTTACGGGAACGACAAAGCATCCGGAGGAAGTGCAATGAACATTTTATTCTGCAGCGCCGGACGGCGCGTTGAGCTGCTCAAGGACTTTCGCAAGTCCATGGATGACGGCGACAGGATCGTTGCCGCTGACTTGTCCGAGCTGGCACCGGCTCTGTATGTCGCGGACGCGCATTACCTTGTGCCGCGCATTGATGATCCGAGTTATCTGGACACGATCCTGTCCATTTGCCGCAAGGAAAAGATCGACGCTGTCACGACGCTGATCGATCCGGAGATCGCGCTGCTGGCCCAAAACCGCGAGCGCTTCGAGCAGATCGGTGTAGAGGTGCTTGCACCCTACGCGGAGACGGCGGAGCTGTGCTTCGATAAGTTCAGGATGTCTCAGTTTCTTGCCGCGCACGGTATTCCGACGCCGGATACGTGGGGCGATTACGCCTCCGCAATGGCTGCTGTTGCAGCCGGAGAGCTTGCGTTTCCCGTGTTTGTTAAGCCGAGGACGGGCAGCGGCAGCGTGGGCGCACGCAAGGTGTACGATGCCGATACACTCAAGGCGCTGTGTCAGGCAGACCCCTCGCTGATCATTCAGCGGCTGATGACCGGCGATCTGGACGCCGATGTGTATATCGATACGATCAGCCATAGGGCGGTTTCCGCATTTTCCAAACGCAAGCTGGAGACGAAGATCGGCGGAGCAAGCAAGACGGTCTCGTTCAAGGACGAGGCGCTGTTTGCTTTCATTCAGCAGATCACGCAGCTGCTGAAATTCAACGGTCCTGTGGACATGGATTTCTTCTTCCAAGACGGCGTGTACTACCTTTCAGAGGTCAATCCGCGCTTTGGCGGCGCCTATCTGCACGCTTACGGGGCGGGTGTAGACTTCGTCAAGCTCATCAAGAATAACCTGAACGGCGTGCAGAACACGCCCGTATTCGGAAATTATGAGGAAAACGTTGTGATGATGATGTATGACAGTGTGGTCATCACAAAACTGGATAAGGTGGAATGACAAAGCCATGCAGATCCTGATCTTGGCCAACCACAGCGGTGGGCTGTATGATTTTCGCAAAGACCTGATCGCCGCGCTCAAGCAGCACGCGGAGGTATCCGTTGCAGTGCCCCGCAATGACCGGTGGGATGAATTGCAGGCGCTGGCTGACCGTGTGATCGAGCTGCCCATCGACCGGCGCGGCATGAATCCTGCGCGCGATGCAAAGCTCCTGGGGCAGTACCGCGCGATCTTGAAGCGGCTTCGCCCGGATCTGGTGCTGACCTACACCATCAAGCCGAACATTTACGGCGGCCTTGCCTGCCGGGTGCTGCATATTCCCTATGCCGTCAACATCACCGGTCTCGGCAGCGCGATCGAAAACGGCGGCTGGCTCAAGCGGTTTGTTTTGACGCTCTACAAGCCGGTGCTGGCGGGGGCAAAGGTCGTGTTTTTCGAAAACGCCGGAAACCGCGATACCCTTGCCGCCGCCGGCGTTGTGCCGCAGGGGCGCGATGTTGTGCTCCATGGCGCGGGCGTCAATCTGGAGGATTACCCCTGCCAGCCCTACCCGCAGGAGGGGACGGTGCGCTTCCTCTTTGTCGGGCGCGTCATGCACGAAAAGGGCGTGGACGAGCTGTTTGCCGCCGCAAAGCGGATGAAGCAGACGTATGGCGACGGTGTGGAGTTTCACATCGTCGGCTCGTTTGAGGAAGGCTACAAGCCCCTTATGGATGAGCTGGAGCAGACCGGCGTGGTCAAGTACCACGGCTATCAGTCGGACATGAAGCACTTTTACGCCATGGCAGGCTGTGTCGTGCTGCCGTCGTATCACGAGGGGATGTCCAACGTGCTGCTGGAGGCTGCCGCCTCCGGCCGTCCGCTCATCACGAGCGATATCCCCGGCTGCCGCGAGGCGGTCGAGCCCGGTGTGAGCGGGTATCTGTGCCCCGCGCGCGATGCGGACGCGCTCTATGCCGCGATGCGGCAGTTTCTCGAGCTGCCCCCCGCGCAGCGGGCGGCGATGGGCGCGGCGTCGCACGATTGGATCGCGCGCAATTTTGACAAAAAGGCAGTCGTGGCCGAGACGGTCGCGGCGCTGCTGTGAGGAGCAACTATGGATCTGCTGTATGTGTATGATGACAAGATCGCCTGCGACCGCGACGGAAATTATTATACCGGAAGTGCGTTCTCTCAGGAGATCTTTGACCGCTATCTCGCTCAGTTTGACACGCTCACACTCCTTATGCGCAGAGCGCCTGTCAGCCCCGACGATATGCAGACGCTCGCCCGGATGAACCGGCTGACCGATGCGCGCATTCGTGTCGTGTTCTATCCGGACCGGCGTGAGAGCCTGCGCGCGTTTTTGAGCCTTCAACGCCGTCGGGAGATCCGGCAGATCATCACGCGCAGCATCACGCCCGAGCGCGCGGTCATCATCCGCGTGCCGTCGGAATCCGGGACGATCGCGGCGCGCTTTTGCCGCCGGATCGGAAAGCCGTTTCTGGCCGAGGCCGTCGGCTGCCCGTGGGACAGCCTGACGCACCACAGTCTGCGCGGAAAGGTACTTGCGCCGGACGCATGGCTGCGTATGCGCTGGTGTATGCGCCACGCAGCGTATGCGGTGTATGTGACCAATGCGTTTTTGCAGCGCCGGTATCCCACGCGCGGGATCTCGGCCGCTGTTTCGGACGTGGAGCTTGCGCCGGCAGATGCCGCCGTGCTGGCGCGCCGGCTGGAAAAGATCCGCACGTATTCCGGCAAGCTTGTTCTGGGCACGGCTGCGGCGGTGAACGTGGCCTTTAAGGGGCAGCGGTATGTGATCGAGGCGCTGGCGCGGCTGAAGGCGGCCGGTCGGACGGACGTGGAATATCGTCTTGCCGGCGGCGGAGATCCGACTGCGCTCCGGGAGCTGGCGCAGCGGCTGGGTGTGGCCGAGCAGGTCGCCTTTGCGGGCAGTCTGCCGCACGATGCGGTCTTCTCGTGGCTCGACGGGCTGGATCTGTATATCCAGCCGAGCTTACAGGAGGGGCTGCCGCGCGCCTTGATCGAGGCGATGAGCCGCGGTCTGCCGGCTTTTGCCGCGCACACCGGAGGCATGCCGGAGCTGCTGGGTGACGCCTGCATTTTTGCCAAGAAGGACGTGCGCGGGATCGTGCGCCTGCTGGACGCTTGCACGCCGGAGCGGATGGCGGCCATGGCGGAGTGCAATTTTGCCGCCGCGCAGGCATTTGAAAAAGAGACGCTTGCGCGCAAGCGCACACAATTTTATGCGGCCTTTGCGGCCGCTGCCAAAGGAGCTGGCGTATGACAGAGCCGATTCGTGTCCTGCACGTGTTCGGTGCGCTGAACCCCGGCGGTGTGGAGACGTTCGTTCTCAATGTCTACCGGGCGATCGACACGACAAGGGTGCAGTTTGATTTTGCTTTGACGCAGGGTGTCAAGAGCTTGTTTGACGATGAAGTGCTTGCACGCGGCGGGCGCATCTATTATTTTGATCAGCATCGCAGTATGCAGCAGAATTTGGCGCATGTGCTGAAAACCGGCGGTCCGTTCGCGGCAGTGCACAGTCATGTATATTTTTATTCCGGCGTTGTTGTGACCATCGCGCGGGCGCATGGCGTCCCGGTGCGCATCGCGCACGCACACAACACGTCCTTTGGGCAGGTGTATACGCTCAAGCGCCGGGTGTATGAGTGGCTGATGCGCAAACTCATCTGGCGCAATGCGACCCAGCTTCTCGGCTGCTCCACGGATGCGTGTGAGTTTGTGTTTGGACCCGGTTGTATGGACGATCCCCGTTGCCGGGTGCTGTACAACGGCTTTGATGTGGATCACTTCCGGTTCGATGCGGACGGACGCGCTGCCGTTCGGAAACAATACGGTCTGGAAGAATGCTTCGTTATCGGTCATGTCGGCCGTTTTGAGGAGCAGAAGAACCACCGTCAGCTTATTGAGCAGTTTGCGGCGATCTGTGCGCGGAGACCGGACGCTATGCTGCTGTGTGTTGGCCGCGGCAGCCTTATGGACGAAATCCGTGCCAAGAGTGAGACACTCGGAATATCGGATCGCGTGATCTTTGCTGGGGCGCAGAAGGATACGCCCGCGTATTACAGTGCGATGGATGTGTTTTTGTTCCCGTCTCTGTATGAGGGGCTTGGCTCGGTGCTGATCGAGGCGCAAGCCAACGGCCTGTCGGTCATCACCACACAGACTGTCGTTCCGCAAGATATTGATGTGACAGGGCGAGCTGCTTTCGTGCCGCTGGAAGCTCCGGCGGAGACTTGGGCGGAGGCGGTCTTATCCGCACCGGCGCGTGAAACGGACGGGCGCAGCGCCGAGACGGTCAAAGCACTGTACGATATTCAGAGCGTGGCACAGACGCTCTGCAAGCTGTACCAGGGATAATTGGGAGGTGCCTATGCATAAGCAGGGCCCGACAATCGAATATCACCAGCCGCTGTCAGCGGCCGGCTGTATGCTGTGTGCGCTGTATTTTGTAATCCTTGCGGTTTTGCCGCTGATACCGTCGCAGATCACTCGCGTGCTCAAGCCTGTGTTTTTGATCGCGTGTGTGTTCAGCAGCTGCCGCCGCTACCCAATGCCCGCGGCGGCGAAGGTGCAGAGCGTGTTTTTGATATATCTGTTTCTGGTTCTGGTGTTTCATCCGCTGACGCCGAGTGCGATCGAAACGTACATCAGCATCTTCTTGTTTGGCGCGTTCTTCATTTTTGCCTCCATGCGTGTCTGGAACGCGCGGGAGATCCGGATGCTGCTGGATGCAGTGGTGTGCAGTGGCGTGATCATGTCGGCGGTCTGTATTTTCAGCAATGACGGCTTGCTGCACGCCAGTGGTGCCCAGCATATCCACTATCTAAACACAGAGATGAATCGAAATCCGATAGCTTTCGGCATTGCTCTCTGTGCGCTGACGGCGGCGATCCTGATGCTGCATTGCCCGCAGCGGCACAGAAAGCACCTTTCCGCGGCTGCATTTTTCCTGTGCAGTTATTCTGTTTTTGCATTGGGTTGCCGTAGTGCGTTTTTGTCGTATGTTGGCGGGATGCTGGTATTGCTTCTGGACTATATCTGCAACAGTGGCAACCGGAGGACACGCTTTGCGCGCGGTGTCGTGATTTTGCTTTTGGTGGTGTGTGCCGCTGCCTTTGCATTGAACATTTCCGCCGGCACATATAGTGAGCGCCTGTTTCATATGACCGACGATTCCGGGCGCGATGCCATCTGGGAAAGTGCCCGCACCTTGATCCGGGAGCATCCGGTCTTTGGCGGCGGTTATGACGTGTGGAACGATGTCGGGCCGGATATGGGCACGCACAATACGTTCTTGCTGTTTTCAATCTATTCCGGCTATGTCGGCGGTGCGACTGTGATCCTGTTGCTGGTGGTGGCTGTTTTGGAGCTGCCGAGGCGAAAAAACTGGATCCCGCTGGTATTTGTGTGCGAACCGATTTTTCATGTATACACGGAAACGAATTTGGATAACTATGTTTACCTCCCGATGGTGCTGGGTTATATTTTGGCGTTGTACCTTCGGACAAACACGGGCGGCTTTTGCGGGCTGTATCATAACGGAGGAATGGTGAGAGCACATGGAAACGATATCCCTGATCATCCCAATCTTTAATGCAGAAAAAACGCTACAGCGCTGTCTGGAGTCACGCTTGAATCTGTAATGAGGAGATATAATCGGATGTCTATAAAAGAACACGTTAAGAGCATGGTGAAATCGGTGATCCTGTTGGATAAGCGCCGAAATCGCATCAATATGTGCAATCGTGCGAAACTGCGCAATATGGAGATGTCGATTCTTAGCAGCAATTGTGCCGGTGGCGTTATGAGTCATGATCTGGGACTGCCGTTTCGCTCACAGTTTGTAAATTTGGCGCTCCGCCCGAAAGATTTCGTGAAGTATTTACGTGATTTGGATTATTACAATTCTCTAGACGTCATTTTTCCGGAAGATGTAGAGCCGTGCTGGGGCGGTGGCCAATATCCAGTTGGCAGGGTTGGCGATGTTACCATTCACTTTGTCCATTACACGACGCCGGAAGAAGCTCGTGAGAAATGGAATGAGCGAAAGCAACGGTTGAATCGGGAGAATATGTTCATAATCATGAGCGAACGTGACGGTTGCACAAAGGAGGATTTGCTCGCATTTGATCATTTGCCATATTCCAATAAAGTGGTGTTTACGAAGCAGCCTTATTCGGATATAGAATGTGCATATTACTTAAAAGGTTTCGAAAACGATGCATATGTTGGTGTTGCGCTCGCATATGAAAACCTTCTTTCTGCACGCCGGTTGTATGACCGCTTTCCATATGTGGACTGGTTCAATGGAGATTACATAGTAAGAAATCCTGCATATAAGGAAACAGATGGTATATGAGAATCTTATACATCACCATGGACAACCCCGCTGTGGAGACGATCCTCGGCGGTATGCACGACGAGACGCTCTCCGGGCTGCCGGCATTTTACTACCCGTTTAAGATGCTGCTTGCGCGCGGCTGCACGATCGATCTGTTGCTCTATTCGTCCGAGCCGAAAACGGTCGTGGAGAGCGCACATTTCCGGCGCGAGAATCTGATCCAGATCCGGCCGCGGCATCGCGGTGCGCTCGGTACGCTCGAGCTGCCGCTGCATCTGGCGCACGCGACGCGCCAATGCCTGCGCGCGCGGCACTATGACTTCGTGTACGGCATGACCGAGGGCTCACACATGGCCGTGCGGACGGCGGCGCATATGGGCATTCCGTGCGCCTTGCGGCAGTTCGGCACGCAGGAGATGGCAAACGTCCTCGAGACGATCCCTTCCGGCTGGCGGCGTCAGCTGCGGGCGCTGAAGGATTATACCTACATCACGCTGTCGATGCGCAGCCGCAAAAACTTCCTGCTTGCAACGAATGACGGCAGCCGCGCCGATGCGCTCTATGACATTCTGGGCGTTGACAGAAAGAAGTTCGCATTTTACTTCTGGCGCTCGGCAGTCGACATCCCGGCGCAGCAGCCGGTCGTGGATATGGACGCGCAGGGAAGTTATCCGCAGGTGTTTCAGCCGCTGTGCCTGTCGCACATCGGCCGCATTGCCGACGTCAAGCGGCAGGATCGCAGTGTGCGCATCCTTGGCGAGCTGCACCGCCGCGGCTATCCGTTTCACCTGTATCTGGTCGGCGAAAAGAGCAGCGAGGCCATGTACCGGGCGTGTCTGGACGCGGCGGCAGAATACGGCGTTGCGGACTATGTGCACATGACCGGCAACCAGCCGCAGAGCGTCTGCCGGCAGTATGCGCGCAACGCGCTTGCCACGCTGCTGCCCGGAGAATGGAACCGCGTGAACATCTTCTACGAGGTCATGGGTGAGGGCTGCGTCGTGCTGACGAACAACAACCACTCGGTCGACGAGTTCATCGACCGCGGCAATAACTGCCTCGTCTACGATACGGAAGCGGAGGCCGCGGAGCAGCTCATCGCGCTGCTCAACGACCCGCAGCGTGCACAGCGCATCCGCGCCAACGCACACCGGACGGCGATCGAGCAGTTTTTGACGCTCGAAAAGCGCTTCGGCATGGAAGCGCAGCTCGTCATGGACACCGCCTCGGGGAACGATACTGCGCACTACCCCGAGATCATTTGAGAAACCGGAGGACCGATATGAACATCACCGTAGCCGGCGTGGGCTATGTCGGTCTGGCGCAGGCGGTGCTGCTCGCGCAGCACAACGCCGTCACCGCCGTGACCACGACCCCCGTCAAAGCCGAAAACATCAACCGCGGCGTCTCGCCGATCGTCGACGCCGAGATCACGGACTTTCTGCGCACGAAGCCGCTCACGCTCACGGCTACCGTGGATGCCGAGCAGGCCTACCGCACGGCAGACGTGGTCATCATCGCCACGCCGACGGACTACGACCCTGACCGTCACCTGTTCAACACCTCGACCGTGGAGGCGGTGCTCTCGCTCGTGGGCCGGGTCAATCCCGGCGCGCTTGTGGTCATCAAGTCCACGGTGCCGGTCGGCTACACGGAGCGCATTGTGGGCCGGTTTGGCTGCGAGCGGCTGTTGTTCTCGCCGGAATTTCTGCGCGAGGGCAGGGCACTGTATGATAACCTGCATCCGAGCCGTATTGTGGTCGGCCGCCCGCGCGGCGGTACGGCGACGGAGGCGGACGCGCATTTGTTTGCGTCGCTGCTGCAGCAGGGCGCAGCGGAGACGGACATCCCGACGCTGTACCCGAATGCAGCGGAGGCCGAGGCCATCAAGCTCTTTGCCAACACGTATCTCGCCGTGCGCGTGAGCTATTTCAATGAGCTCGATACCTACTGCGAGCTCAAGGGACTCGATACGCGCCAGATCATCGACGGCGTGTGCCTCGATCCGCGCATCGGCGCACACTACAACAATCCGTCGTTCGGCTACGGCGGTTACTGCCTGCCGAAGGACACGCGGCAGCTGGTGGCAAACTTCGGCGACATCCCGAACCGGATCATCAGCGCCTCCGTTGCCGCCAATGACGAGCGCAAGGATCACATTGCCCGCATGGTGCTGCAAAAGGCGGCGGGCGGCGTCATCGGCGTGTACCGCCTGACGATGAAGGCGCATTCCGACAACTTCCGCGAGTCGAGCATCCGCGGCGTCATCGAGCGGCTGCGCCGCGCAGGCGCAAGCGTCGTGATCTATGAGCCGACGCTCGAGGCGGCCTCCTTTGCTGGTCTGCCGGTGATCGCGTCGCTGGCCGAATTCAAGCGCATGGCGGTCGTCATCATCGCCAACCGTGCCGAGCCTGCGCTCGACGACGTGCGCGAGAAGGTCTATACGAGAGATTTGTATCGAAGGGATTGAGGGGAAGCTATGATTCCGAAAGTGATCCACTACTGCTGGTTTGGCGGAAATGAAATGAGTGCGCTCGAGAAAAAATGCATCGAGAGCTGGAAGATGCAGTGCCCGGATTATGAGATCATTCGTTGGGACGAAACGAATTATGACGTGACGAAAAACCTGTATATGCAGCAGGCGTATGCTGCAAAGAAGTGGGCATTCGTCTCTGACTATGCGCGGCTGGACATCCTGTATCAGCATGGCGGATTCTATTTGGATACCGATGTGGAGCTGCTCCAGAGCTTGGATGCGCAGCGCACCCATGCGGCCTTTGCAGGCATCGGGTGCACCGGCGGCGTGAATCTCGGACTGGGCTTCGGCGCAGAGGCGGGCAACGCATTGGTGAAAGAGATGCGGGACGATTATGACACGGTCTCTTTCTTGAATCCGGACGGCTCGCTGAACACGGCACCCTGTGTCAAGTACCAGACGCGGCTGCTGAAGGAAAAGGGGTTTGTCGATGAAGATCGGCTTCAACAGGTGGAGAGCATGACGATCTATCCCACGGAGTATTTTTGCCCCATGCATTACGAGACCGGGGCGCTGACGCTTACGGAGCACACAGTCAGCATTCATCATTATGAATCCACGCACTGGGGGACACGCGCCCGCATGGGGAATATGCGTATGCGCCGGGCATACCGGGAATACGGGAAGGTCGGCTTTTTCCTGTATTCGCACAGCAGGCTGTTCCGAGGGCTGGATCTCATCATCCGCGGAGAATGGAAGCCATCTATCCAAGACTTAGAGCGTTAAGGCAAATGCAGTTGTAATTGGAGGGCGGAATATGCAACAGGCGGAGCAGAAAGTGAAGAAGTGTTTTTCCGAAGAATCGGCAGCGTGTGCGCAGACGCAGCCACTGGTATCGGTGATCGTTGCGGTGTATAAAGTTGAGCCGTATGTAGAGCGGTGCGTGCGCAGCATCATGGAGCAGACTTACCGCAATCTGGAGATCATACTAGTGGACGATGGGTCACCGGACAAAAGCGGCGAGATCTGTGATCGGCTGGCACTGGAGGATGCACGGATCGCGGTTTATCATCAGACCAATAACGGAGCATCTGCTGCAAGGAATTTCGGCGTGTCCAAATCATGTGGGGAATACATTGCTTATATTGATTCCGATGATTACGTTGCGGGCAATTATATTGAGCGACTTGTTTTCGCAGCACAGACAATGGGGGCGGAGGTCGCAGTCTGCGGTTATAGCACAACAGATAGCGCCCACTTTGCATTCGACGAAGCAGGAACGGTGCAGGTCGTGCCGGGAAAGCAAGCGTGCAAAATGCAGCTTCAGGCGTCAGGAGATGACCCATATGCGACCATACTCGCCATTACATGCGCAAAGCTAATGCGCCGAGAGATCGCGGGCGTTTTCCATTCACCTATGGGATCAAATGGGAGGATACAGATGTGTCCTACCGCTGGCTGTACGCCAGTGAGAAAGTAGCAATTTGCTCAGACCGGCTTTATGCGTACTATCAGAATAATGACGGGATCATTGCAAATCTGCGCCGTACAGAGGCTCTGGACACCGACCGGATGCAGGTCTTGATACGCCGCGCAGAGTTCTTTGAGCGGGAGCGGGAAAAGGAGCTTGCAAGACTTTCTTGGGCGAGAGCGCTCCGGTTTTTGTACTGTGACTCGATGGAGTACGACGGCCGGTGCGATGCGCAGCTGAAAAGCTGTCTGCATGGACGATGGTATACCGGTTATATCTCCGCCGGAATGCTGCTGCGTGTCGGTGCGTATTATGTGTGTCCGGCTTCGCTGCGCGTGTACAGAAAGCTGTGGCAGTATGTGCACAAATAAAAACAGATGGCACAAGCGTGCCATCTGCCCTATGTGTTCTCTCTGTGATTTGCGCTTAAGCAGATTTGTGCATCCACTTGCCGAGCACCGACTTCCCCAGAGTCAGAAAGTAGCGAAATTCGCTTGTTTTTCCGTACACGAGCAAGAAAAACAAATTCGGGATCACGCAACACAGCAATACTTTGATGATGAATGACCCAAAGCCCGTCTGCGGGAGCAGTGCACAGATGCACCATGTTGCTGCACCGGCGAAAGCCGTGAGGAGTGTGTTCAGCGCGTAGTGCACAAAATATTTGCCGACCGGAGCACCGAAGCCATGCCGGAACAGGATGTACGGTTCGACCCATGTGCAGGTGGACAGCGTGCTGACGACGGTACCGATGAAGATGCCGACGATGCCAAACGGCTTGGCCAGCAGGATCGACACGGCAAGATTGATCGCAGACTCAAAGAGCGGCTTGTACCGGCCGTACCAGTATAGCCCCATGGCCTCGCGGAAGGTGAGCACGCTTCGCCGCATGCAGCTCACATAAAAGCTCGAAACGATCAGCAGCACGATGGGCATGGGAAACAGATAGTCCGCGCCGAGCCAGAGCGAGATAAAGGGATTGAGCAGGACGACCAGACACACGGCGGAAAAGCCGTAGATCCAGCGCGTCAGAAGATCGACCCGCCAGAAGACCGTCTGCGCGTGTGCGGTGTCCTCCGCAGCGCACAGATTGCCGATGCTGGCCGTCATGGCGCGGAAGATCATGGAGTAGGCAGACGCCAGCCCCTCTGTGATCAGAAGATAGTTGGAATAGAGACCGACGGAGACGGCACCGACAAAATAGGCGATCAGGACGTTGTCCGTCCCGAACACGACGACGCTGCCGAGCTTGTGGGCGATCATGGCCCGGATGTTCTTGGAGATGTCCTGCTGTACCGGAGCGGGGAGCGGCTGCACGGTTTTCTGCTTCAAATACGGGTAGAGCCGGTCGGCTTTGCGCGCAAGGAGTGCATTGCAGACAAACGTTGCGCAGAGCTTCAGCGCAAGGTACAGGATGTAGTCCCCGGTCAGCAGCAGCGCCGCACACTGCGCGGCCGTGACCGCCATGCTGGTCTTATATTGGTAGGACGTGACGATGTGCTGCTTTTGGTCCGCACTGATCAGGGACTGCTTGTAGACCAGAAAATACGAGATCGAAGAATCCAGCACGAACATGAGGTAAATCAGGCGGATGTGCGGGATGTCGGGAATGTCGCGGATGATATACTGCAAAAACGGTGTGAGTGCCGCACCGAGCACGCCTACGGTGATGCCGATGATCGTGTAAAACTTCCGGTAGAGCGTCATCAGCGACAAAATCAGCTCCCGGTCACCCTCAGCCAGCGGCTTGTACATGCTGTAGGTAATGGCAGTGCCGACGCCGAGTTCTGCCAGCGAGAGCATGGTGAGAATGTTTGCAAATGTGCCATCCAGCCCCAGATACTCCTTGGTCAGCACGACCACGAAGATCTTACGGGCGATGAAATTCACCACGATCGCAGCCAGCTTGAACAACACGGCTGTTTTCAGGTTCCTGAGTGAGTTATCTGTTCTGGACATAGCGCCACCGTCCCGGTTTCATACAAAAATCTATAATAATCTATCATTCTCGCACCCATAAGTCAACGCCGATGCCGCGAAATGCCGTGTCTGCGGTATTTGTTCGCTGCGCAACGCAAAGGAGGTATTGTGATGAAAGGCATCATCCTCGCCGGGGGCTCCGGCACACGGCTGTACCCGCTCACGCGGGTCACGTCCAAGCAGTTGCTGCCGGTGTACGACAAGCCCATGATCTACTACCCGCTCTCGACGCTCATGCTCGCGGGCATCCGCGACATTCTCATCATCTCTACGCCGGAGGACACGCCGCGCTTCGAGCGTCTGCTCGGCGACGGCAGCCAGTTCGGCATCCGGCTGTCCTACGCGGTGCAGCCGCATCCGGACGGTCTGGCGCAGGCGTTTCTGATCGGAGAGGATTTCATCGGCGATGACACGTGCGCCATGATCCTCGGCGACAATATTTTCTACGGAAACCGCTTTCGCAGCAATCTGTGCGAGGCGGTCAAGGATGCCGAGGCGGGCTGTGCCACGATCTTCGGCTACCATGTCAAGGACCCCGAGCGCTTCGGCGTTGTGGAGTTCGACCAGAACAAGCGCGTGCTGTCCGTCGAGGAAAAGCCCAGAAGCCCACGCTCGAATTACTGCGTCACGGGGCTGTATTTTTACGACAACCGTGTCGTGGAAAAGGCGCGGCAGGTGCGTCCGTCGGCGCGCGGCGAGCTGGAGATCACGGATCTCAACCGGCTCTATCTCGAGGACGACCGGCTGAAGGTGCAGCTGCTCGGCCGGGGCTTTGCGTGGCTCGACACCGGCACGGTCGAGAGTCTCATGGACGCGGCGGTCTTTGTCCAGACGGTGCAGAACCGGCAGGACGTCATCATTTCCGCGCCGGAAGAGGTGGCCTATCACATGGGCTGGCTCACGAAGGCGCAGCTGCTGGCTGCCGCCGCGCAGTATCACAACGCGCCCTACGGTGCGCATCTGCGCGCGGTCGCGGAGGACAAGCTGGTGTTTGAGAGGAAACTGCATGATTAGATTCGTAACCGGCGGCGCCGGCTTCATCGGCGCGAATTTCCTGTTTTACCTGCGCGAGCGCTATCCGGACGACCGGCTCGTGTGCATCGACAAGCTCACCTATGCCGGCAATCTCTCCACGCTCGCGCCGCTGCTCGGTCAGCCGAATTTCCGCTTTGCCAGGGTGGACATCTGCGACCGTGAGGCGGTCTACGCCCTCTTTGCCGAGGAGCGCCCCGACGTGGTCATCAACTTCGCGGCTGAGAGCCATGTGGATCGCTCGATCGCCGACCCGTCGCTGTTTTTGCAGACGAACATCATCGGCACGTCCGTGCTCATGGACGCCTGCCGCGAATACGGAAACATCCGCTTCCATCAGGTCTCGACCGACGAGGTCTACGGCGACCTGCCGCTCGACCGGCCGGAGCTGCTGTTCACCGAGCAGACGCCGCTGCACACGAGCTCGCCCTACAGCAGCTCCAAGGCCGCGGCTGACCTGCTCGTGGGCGCGTACGGACGCACCTACGGTCTGCCGGTCACGATCTCGCGCTGCTCGAATAACTACGGGCCGTATCAGTTCCCGGAAAAGCTCATCCCGCTCATGATCGTGAGCGCCCTCGCCGACCGGCCGCTGCCGGTGTACGGGCAGGGACTGAACGTGCGCGACTGGCTGTATGTCACCGACCACTGCAAGGCCATCGACCTCGTGGTCACGCGCGGGCGTATCGGTGAGGTGTACAACATCGGGGGCCACAACGAGATGCGCAACATCGACATCGTGCGTCTCATCTGCCGCAAGCTTGGCAAGCCCGAAAGCCTCATCACCTACGTCGCCGACCGGCAGGGGCATGACCTGCGCTATGCCATCGACCCCACGAAGATCCACACGGAGCTCGGCTGGCTGCCGGAGACAAAGTTCGCCGACGGCATCGGCCGCACGATCGACTGGTATCTTGCGCACCGCGCCTGGTGGGAGGAGATCGTCTCCGGCGAATACCAGAGCTACTATGCGCGGATGTACGGCGAGCGCCCGACGCCGGAGCAAACGTGAAGCGCGCGGGAAAACGCATCCGCCGTGCGCTGCTTGCTCTGCTTTTGACGCTTGTGCTCACGGTGGGCATCTCGGCTGCCGTGTGCCGTGTTTCGCTCAAGACGACGGAATATACCGCCGCCGTGCGCGGGCTCACAGCGCCGGTTCGTGCCGTCGTGCTCAGCGACCTGCACAGCCGCGAATACGGCAAGGACAACGCGGCGCTGCTCGCGCGCGTGGCGCAGCAGCAGCCGGATGCGATCTTCTGCGTCGGCGATTTTATCGACAGCGATGCAGCGCCGGCGCAGCTGCAGCGGCTGTATCAGCTCCTGCGACGCCTCGGTGAGATCGCGCCGGTGTTCTTTTCGCCCGGCAATCATGAGATCGCCTACATGGAGTCTCACGGCTCTGAGCTGCTTGACGCCGTGGCCGCGACCGGGGCGACCGTGCTCTACGACCGCTGGGTGCAGACGACGCTCGGCGGTGCGGACGTGCGCATCGGCGGCAGCTGCGGCCATTTTCGGGACATCAATCGCAGCGCCAAGCTCGACTATGCGATGGAGGAGACCATCGGCGCGGCGGACGTACCCGGCATCGTGCTGCTACATATGCCGGAGAGCCTTCTGCTCGACGATGCGCGCGAGCGCTGGACGGGGCAGGTCTTTCTCAGCGGCCACACGCACGGCGGCGTGATCCGCATCCCGCTGATCGGCGGTCTCGTTGCGCCGACACAGGGACTTTTCCCGAAGTACGATCAGGGGAAGTTTACGGTCGACGGCCGCATGACGCTCATCATCACGTCCGGGCTCGCGGGCTATGCGTGCGTGCCGCGCGTATGTAATCGCCCGGAGGTCTGCGTGGTGGATCTGATACCCGAGGAGGGAAGTTGATATGACGGTCAGCGAAGCGCTGCTCAACTGCATATCCGCCGCTCTGGACGGGCGTGAGTGCGCACTGACGCTCGCGCCGGATGACTGGACGGCGCTGCTGCGTCTGGCGGGGGAGCAAAAGCTCCTGCCGCTCGTGTATGCGGCGGTGCGCGGTACGCCGGGCTTTGCCGCCGCGCCCGAAGCGGTGCGCGCAGCCGCGCGCCGGCAGACCATGCGGGAGGCGGCGGCGCAGACCGTGCACACGGAGGCATTTTTGCGGCTCTATCAGGCGCTGCGCGCCGAGGGACTTGCGCCGGTCGTCGTCAAGGGCATCGTTTGCCGCGCTCTGTATCCGCAGCCGGAGCTGCGCCCCTCAAGCGATGAGGATCTGTATCTCACGGCGGCGGAGATGCCGCGCTTTCACGCCGTGCTACTGCGCGCGGGCTTTGTGCTGACAGAGCCGGAGCGCGACTACCGCAGCGCGCACGAAGCGCGCTATGTGCATCCGGACACGGGACTGGTCGTGGAGGGGCACTGGGCACTGTTTCCGACGGAATATGCCGTCTATGCCGCGCTCAATGTGCAGCTGCCCGACCTGATGCAGCGGGCGCAGGACTGGGAGACCGGCGGCGTGACGCTGCGCGTGCCCGATGCGTGCGACCATCTGATCTTTCTGCTTTTGCACGCGTTCAAGCATTTTATCAGCAGCGGTGTCGGCGTGCGCCAGCTGTGCGATATTGCGCTCTGGATGCGGCGCTTCGGCGCGCAGATCGATTGGCAGCGTGTGCGCGCGGCACTGCGCGCGACGCACAGTGAGGGCTTTGCCGCAGCGGTCATCGATGCGGGCGTGCATTGGTTCGGTCTTGAGCGCGCGGCGGCGCATATCCCGCCGGACTGGGAGACGCTCGAGAGCGCGGCGCTGCTCGCCGATGCGCTCTCCGGCGGCGTGTACGGCAGCGCGGACAGCACGCGCCGGCACAGCTGCACGATCACCATTCACGCGGCGGACCGGGCGCATCGCGGCGGCACGGGGCGCGCATCGCTCTGTGCGGCGCTCTTTCCCGGGCGCGAGGTGATGGCTGGCTGGTATCCGTATGTCGCCCGCTGTCCGGCACTGCTGCCGGCGGCGTGGGCGCAGCGCATCTGGCGCTACCTGCGCGCGCGCGGCAAGCACACCGGTGCGCAGGACAGTCTGCGTGTCGGCGCACAGCGCGTGGAGCTGCTGCGCCAATACCGGGTCTTATAAAATAACCGCAGCCCGTGGTATGTGTCCACGGGCTGCGGTTTTTTGGCTTTGTGTCATTCTGCGTCCAGCCGTTTTTCCAGACAGACGAGCTCTACGCCGGCGATGCCGTTGAAGGTGTACGGCACGATGGCGGCCTCGCGGAAGCCGAGACGGGCGTAGAGCCGGCGGGCAGCGGCGTTTTTTGCATTCGTGTCAATGCGCAGCACCGTGCAGCCGAGCGCGCGGGCGCGCCGGGCATAAAAGCGCACGAACTGCGTGCCGTAGCCGTGCCCGGCGATCGTCGGGTCAACGACGAGCGTGTGCAGCACGAGCACCTGCTCCGGCGGCGCTGCGTATTGCCACGGCACCTGCGCGTAGACCGGCACCTGCACTTGGTCGATGCGCCCGGCGGCGACGAGAACGCCATCATCCTCGAGCACGAACAGTGCCCCATCGTCGAGCGCTGCCTGCGCGGTCGCGCGTGTCGGGTAAACGCCGCGCGCCCAGCCGACGCTGGCGGCGCCGGTCTCCTCTGCGGTGTGGATCGCGTCGTAGATCTGCTCGATGCGCGGCAGATCGTCTGCGGTCGCGGGACGGATGTCGATCATGGAGATACCTCCTTCTGCGGTGCCCGGAAGATGTCCTCCGGGATCAGGGCTGCGAGCGCGCGCTGTCCGGCGGGCGTGTGGTGCACGCCGTCGGTCGTGTAGGCCGCGATGAGCGCGTCCGGGTCGTCGGGGTCTGCCAGAGCGTCCAGCGGGATGTAGCCGTCGGCGGAGCAGTCCGCGCTCTGAAACCACGCGTTGAGCTCCGGCCGCAGCGCGTCGAGCTCCGGCGACCACTGAATGTCGTCCCCGCGCCCGAAGAGATTGCGCGTGTAGCCCTTCCACGGCGTGAGCTCGCAAAACCAGATGCGCACGCCCTGCGCGTGCGCCATGTCGGCGAGCGCGCGGTAGCCTGCGGTCATCTGCGCGAACGTGACCGGGGTCAGCAGCCCCTGCTTGCTGCGGCAGTGCGGGTGGATGAGATCGTTCGCGCCGAGCTTGACGAGCACCATGTCCGCGCCCGCCTGCGCGAGCACGTCGCGTTCAAAGCGCTTCACGCCCGCGCCGCCGAGGAGCTTCGCCGCGCGGCCGACGCCGTCGGCCACCAGCCGGTCACCCTTGATGGCGGCCTGTGTCACGCTCACGCTGCCGATCCCGTCGGCGCGCAGGCGCGCCGCCAGCAGCCGCGGCAGCTCGTTTGCCACGGTCGAGTCGCCGAAGATGACGCACGTGTGCGTCCCGGGCGCTGCCAGCACGTCGATCTCCGTGAGCGCTGGGATGACCTCGTATGCGCCGGTCTCCGCCGTGTGCTGCATCGGTATGGCCAGATGCAGCAGAGGGCGGCGCGTGCAGTTGCAGAGCTCGGCGTAGCTGCATCCGCCGATGAGTCCGATCGTGCGCATGGCGTTGATGCCGCGGTAAAAGACCGTGACGGTCAGCGTCTGCCCGGCGGTGACCGGCAGCGCGGCGGCATCGGAGGTGCAGCTCGTCCCGGCGGCGATGCGGACATGGCCCTCGCCGCCGAAGGTCACGGTGCGCAGCGTGTCGGGCTCGATGCCGCGCGCATCGTCCGCGCCGATGGCGACGGTGCAGGCGGCCACGTGCAGCGGCAGCACACCGAACACGTTTGAGAGCGTCAGGCGCACGTGCGTGCCGCCGGCCGTGAGCTGCACGGCCGTGCGCGCGGACACGTCCGTCACGGCGACGCCGAGCCGGTCAAGGACGCCGGTCTCGGACAGGCTCGCGTCGACGGGACTGGTGCTCCATGCGCTGACCCAGTGGCTGCGGATGCTGATTTCGTCCATAGCAAGACCTCCGATATTTCGTGTGCTTCTGCCTTTAAGATAGGCGCGCGGCGCGCAAAAGTCAACCGCAAACGCCGCTCCCGGCTTTACAACACGGACCAAAACGTGGTATCATGCGCACAGAACGATTTTTACCGGACAGAGGAGGGGACAGCTGTGCCAGACAAGCGTCAGACACCGGCGGAGCGGCCGCCGAAAAAGCGCATGAGCCGCGGCACGCGCGTGCTGGTCATCATCGTGTGTGTGCTGCTCACCATCGCGCTGCTGCTGGTCGCAACGGTATTGGTTTTGTCTGCGATCGGCCGCAATGCGCTGACCGACGATGACGGGATGAACATTTCCCGGGACGATGTGGAGTCGCTCGGCTCGGGCACGGTGCGCTACAATGACCGGCTCTATCGCTACAACACCGATATCGTCACGATCCTGCTCATGGGCGTGGACGAGCAGGTCAAGCAGGATGCCAACGGCATCTACGGCAACGCCAACCAGTCGGATGCGAACATCCTGGCGGTGCTCGATCTGCGCAACAAGGAGATGACGCTCATCTCCGTCTCGCGCGACGCGATGTGCACGCTCGACATTCTCGACAGCGCGGGTGAGCACGTCGGCACGGCTACGGCGCAGTTGGCGCTTGCATACGCCTACGGCGACGGGGCGGAGCGCAGCTGTGAGCTGACGAGCGCGGCTGTCTCGCGCCTGTTTTACGATCTGCCGATCCCGGTCTACGGCTCGATCTATATGCAGGGCATCCGCCAGCTCGTCGACAGCGTCGGCGGCGTGACGGTCACGCCGGACACGAGCATCCCCGGCTTTGCCGCCGGACAGCCCGTGACACTCACCGGCAAGCTCACGGAAAACTACATCCGCTACCGCGCCGACTCGACCGAGGGCAACAACCAGCGTATGCAGCGGCAAAAGCAGGTCGTGCTTGCGCTCGTGCACAAGATGCTCGCACAGGTCAAGGAGGACCCGGCAAGCATTCTCGCGCTCTACAACAATATCCGGCGCAACACCACGACGAACATCAACACCGCCATGATGGTCTATCTGGCGCAGCAGGCGAGCGGGATGCACTTCTCGGACGACATCGTCAATGTCCCCGGTACGTCGGTCATGGGCGAGCAGCGGCACGCGGAGTATCAGGTCGATTCGGACGCGCTGCTGGAGCTGATCCTGAGCATTTTCTATGAGCCGGTGGAGGGATAACCGGGAAACGGATATTTTTTGCAATTACCCCTTGCAATTTGCGCGCAAATGATGTAAAATCATAGTACCTTTGAAAAGCTGTAAGTTTATGAATGGAGGAGTTCACAATGAAGCGTTTTGTGGCCATTCTTTTGATACTCGTTCTCGTGTTCGCCCTGTCGGCGACGGCGTTTGCCGCCGGTAGCGTCACCAGCCCCGAGAAGGGCAATACCGATGCGAATGTCACGCCCGATAAGGGCAACACCTCTCCGCAGACCGGTGAGTCTTTCAGCATCCTGTGGGTGATCCTTGCGGCCATCGCAGCGATCGGAGCGGTGCTGTTTTGCGGCAAAAAGCTGATTCGCGTCAAGTGAAGCAGCGGTCACATGGATAACAATGCCCCATGATCTTCATGGGGCTTTTGTTTTTATGAGGTGAACGATGAAGAAGAAAAAAATCCTTGTGCGCAGTGTACTGGTGCTTGTGGCGCTCGCGGCGCTGTGCGCGTGTGCGTGGTGCGTGTGGTACATCGTGCAGTACTATCAGGGGCAGGCCTTCGGTGACCGGATGCGCACCAACATTTCCGACGACGGCGGCAGCTTTCAGCTCGGGCGCGTGAAGATCCCGGTCGATTTTGACGAGCTGCAGACCATGAACCCGGATATCTATGCGTGGATCAAGATCCCGGACACGGACATCAGCTATGCCGTGCTGCAGCGCGGTGCGGAGGACGATCAGGAGTATTACTCCAAGCACAGCGAAAACGGCGCCTACTACAGCGGCGGCAGCATCTTCAGCCAGAGCTACAACCGGAAGGACTTTTCCGACCCCATGACCGTGCTCTACGGGCACAACCTGCGCAACGGGCGTATGTTCGCCCAGCTCAACGGGTTTTCGGACGCGGAGGTCTTTGAGTCGCACCGCTATATCTACGTCTATCTCCCGGACCGGATGCTCGTGTATGAGATCTTCGCGGCCTATCCGCACTCGAGCGAGCATCTGCTGCTGTGCCATGATTTTGCGGACGCAGAGGATTTCACGGCATATTTTGACGATGTGCGCGCGCAAAAAAGCCTGCAGGCCAATGTCCGCGAGGACGCATGGCCGCAGCCGGGCGACCGCGTGCTGACGCTCTCGACCTGCTACCGCGGGGACAATCACCAGCGCTATCTGGTGCAGGGCAAGCTCGTGGCGGAGGCCTACGCGAACTAACTGCATACGAAATATGAAAAACCGGCAGAGCCAACGCTCTGCCGGTTTTTGCGTCCGGATCGCTCAGCCGTGCAGGCCGTTTTCCTGGCGCTCCATGTTTTCGATGACGACGTCGTGAATGTCGCCCAGGCCCGCGCAGTATTCGAGTACCTTCCAGGGCGTGTTCGTGTGGAAGTGGATCTTGATGAGGTCCTCGTCGCCCACGGCGAGCAGACAGTCGCCCGCGATGTTGGCGAGGATGTAGTCGTGGATTGCGTCCTCATCGAGGCCGTGACCCTCGATGAGCAGCTGGGTGTCAAAACGGAATTCGAGC
>VOFC01000778.1_pt1 | contig 56000 bp, 75 predicted proteins | sample 5384161 | NCBI WGS metagenome assembly VOFC01 (sample SAMN12384722, study PRJNA508395) | human gut metagenome | isolation source: healthy gut B | host: Homo sapiens | reverse complement strand
CGTCGGCAGATGCGCGCCGTGATGCGCTATGCGGGGCCGCGGATGCTGCTGAGCCACCCCATACTGGTGCTGCGCCATATGGCGGAAACCCTGCGAAGGAAAAGGAGAAACACCCATGCCGGATAAACAGCTTTTGTGCCTCTTGGGCGAGGACAAACGATATATCTACCGCGCCGCAGCGTGGATGCTCACGGGCTCTTTGTGCAGCATCGGCTTTACGGCCTGCCTGTGCTATGGGCTTCAGCTGCTCCTTAGTCGATGCAAGGATGTCCTTCTACCTGCTTCCTTTCGTTTTGGGAGCGGTATGTGCGGCGGTGCGCTTTCTTTGCCACTACCCGCGCCGCATCGGTGCGGGACAGACTGGGGCGCAGCGTGAAGAAAAGACCTGCGGAAACAGCTGTACGCAAAGCTCCTGCGTCTCGGCGTGCGGGAGACGAAAACCGTGAAGATGGCGGGGCTGACCCAACTGGCCACGGAGGGCATCGAGCAGCTGGATCTGTACTATTCCTCCTACCTGCCGCAGTTTTTTCTACGCCATGCTCTCGCCGCTGCTGCTGTTCGGCATCTGCGTATTCATCAACTGGCGCGTGGCGGCGGAGTTCTTCCTGCCGCTTAGGGCCTTCGGAAGCGCCTTCCATGTGGCCATGAACGGCGTCAGCGCGGGGCGGATGATGCTGACGCTGCTGGAGGAGCCGGAGCCCACATGGGGCAAGGCACAGCCCTGCGGCGGGCGGCTGGAGCTGGAGGATGTGCATTTTTCCTATGCACCTGGACGGGAGACGCTGCACGGCGTATCGGCCGTATTTCCTGAGCGGGGCATGACCGCCATCGTGGGGGAAAGCGGCTGCGGCAAGACCACCGCTGCAAAGCTTCTGACCGGGGCGCTGCGCCCCGGCTCCGGTCGGGTTCTTCTAGACGGCAAGCCGGTCAGAAAGCCTTGACAGGCAAGCGTATTATGCTTCCCTCGCCCATGTGAGCTGTGAGACCTTTCTCTTTCACGACACCATACGCGCAAACTTCCTTCTGGCAAATCCGCGCGCGGCGGAGGAGGAGATGTGGCGGGCGCTTGCCCTTGTGCGGCTGGACGGCCTTGTGCGGGAGCGGGGCGGCCTTGATTTTGTGCTGAACGAGGACGCGGCGGACATCTCCGGCGGGCAGAAGCAGCGGCTGGCGCTGGCCGTAAACCTCACCGCCACCAAGCGGATCTACATTTTCGGTGAAGCCACAGGCAACATCGACGCCGAGAGCGAGGGCATCATCATGGAGGTCATCCGCTCCCTCAGCACCTTTGCGGGCGTGACGGTCATTACCCACCGTCTGGCCAACGTGGTGGCGGCGGACAGCATTTTGTACATGGAGGACGGCCGTATCTGCGAGCGGGGCGACCACGCCTCACTGATGGCCCGGGGCGGACGCTACGCCGCGCTGTTCTGCGCGCAGCGGGAGCTTGAGCAGGGCTATCTGGAGCTGATAAAGGAGGCGCAGGCATGAAGAAAGAGCTTTCCCGCAGAAGCGGCGTGCAAATCGCGGCGGAGCTGATGAAGCTCTTGGGCGGCAGGCTTTCCGCCGTTATGCTGCTGGCGGTATTGAACGGGAGCCTCGGCTTCCTGTGCGCCATGGGTGTACCCTTTTTCGGTGCGGTTGGTATCGCAAAAGCGCTGGGAGAGAGCATTCCCTGTCCTACGGCTCCATCGCGGGCCTCTGCGTGGGCTGCGGCGTTCCGCGCGGGGGAGCGGTATCTGGAGCAGTACGGCAACCACTATATCGCCTTCCGGCTGCTGGCGGTGCTTCGGGACAAAATCTTTACCAAGCTCCGGCCCTTTGCCCCGCCAAGCTGGAAAGCCGCCAGAAGGGCAGCCTTCTCACCATGATCACGCCGGACATCGAAACGCTGGAGGTGTTCTATGCCCACCCGTTTCCCCCGTCTGCATCGCCGTGCTTGTGTCATTGGCGGTGATGGTAGTCACCGGCCTTGCTGCAAGCTGGTATCTGTCCCTGATCGCTGCGGCGGCCTATCTGTGCATCGGCGTTCTGCTGCCCCGGTTTTTCTCCGCCGCATGGCCGAGACCGGTATGCGGTACAGACGGGAGCTTGGGGAGACTTCGGCGCGTATTTTCTCGACAGCATCAAGGGGCATACGGGAGCTGGTTCTCTACAACGCCGGAGAGACCCGATGCCGGACGAACAGGCGCAGGGCGGAATGTCATACTGACAGGAGGATATATGAAACAGGCAAATATTCAAATCACATTCGAGGAAGAAAAGCTCCGTGCCCTCCGGCGATACATCGCCAAAGCGCGACTCGATGTTGGAAGCGGAGCTGCAAAAAGGCAGCCCAGCGACTCTACAAAAGGTCGTGCCGGCCGCCGTGCAGGAGTACATCAGCGACTGCGAGCAGGATGAACCTGTGCGCAAGCCGCAGAAGAAACCGGAGGTGCCGCGATGAGCGGTCAGGATATTTTGCAGGGAGCCGCGACAGGCGGCGACACGCTGGAGATCACGCTCTATGGCAGCGGGATCGAGGATCAGCCTCTCAGCTACCACCTGAATGTGGCAGAGAAAGAAGTGCTGCGCGAAAAGATGGACGCCTACTGCATGCAGCGGGAGCATATGCCATTAAATCAGCTCTGTCAGGAGATTTTGCAGGAGCAGGATGCGCCCACGCAGGAGATGCAGCTGTGACCGACCGCACCTCCCGCGCCGTCGCGCCCGTGTCGGCGCTTTGTGCGGCTTTCGCGGCACAGCCGAGCGCGTACCCACCGGAAGCCTGAAAACCGGACGCTGCGCCGGTGTGCGGGAGTGTCCGGCAGAGCTACAGCACAGAAGCCGGAGCGCCTGCGGGCGGCTTTCGGCGGAGGAGAACGAGCCGCAAGCGGCGAGGCAGGAGAAAGCCAAGGTGTCGTGCGCGCACCTTGGCAGACACATCTGCCCGCAGTGCGGGCAGTTTGGGGCTTTCGGGCAGGGGTTGTTGAGAGGGCAAAAACAGCCCCATTGGGGTCGGAAGCGCAGATAGTCCCACCGTTTCAAGAAAAACAGCGGGGTTGCGCACAAAATTGGAGAGAAATTGGCATGGCAAACAAGAAAATCAAGTTTCCGCTCTGGCTCATGCCGGAAACCAAAGCGACGGTTGAACGTCTCTATCGACAGGACGGCTGCAGCAGCCAGAGCGAGTTCATGGAAAAGGCACTTCAGTTCTACTGCGGCTATCTGCAAAGCGAATACGCTGGTGACTTCTTGCCGAAGATCCTGGCGAAACGCTCGAAGCCATCCTCAGCATGTTCGGAGATCGAATCGGCAAGCTGCTTCTCAAGCAGGCTGTCGAGCAGAACGTCTGCAATCATATCCTTGCTTCGGACACAGATATCGACGCGCAGACCTACCAGCAGATGCGCGGAAAAAGCTATCAGGAAGTGCTGCGGACGAACGGCCAGATCTCGTTTCCGGAGGTGCTTCGGCAACATAGCCGATGGTAACAGATGGCGCGGCTGATCCAAAAAACCGGCTTCATCAGCCGTAAAAGCGCAGGCGGATACATGAAGTATATCGCCACGCGCGAGGGCGTTGAAGTTCTGAATGGCAAGGGCCCCGCGACAGAAAAGCAGAAAGAAATGGTCACAAAGCTGCTTAAGGACTTCCCGGATATGCGGGATTCTTTCGAATACGAGGACTACAAACAGGCGCCGACGCTGCACACTGCGTCGGCGTTAATCTCCGCTGCGGCATTGGACACGCATATGCAGAATCTTCAATCTGAAAACAGCTATCTGCGTTACATTGCCACGCGCCCCGGCGCAGAAAAGCATGGCGCACACGGGCTATTTGGGCGGGAGGACAATGCGGACTTAAACGCGGCGATGCGTGACTTGACCGCGCACGACGGCAACGTCTGGACGATCATCTATTCGCTGCATCGTGAGGACGCAGAACGGCTTGGGATACAACAACGCTGCCGCATGGCGCAAGCTGCTCATCAGTCAGCAGAATAAGTTTTCGGAAGCATTTCATATTCCAGCGTCGGCGCTGCACTGGTATGCAGCTTACCACGACGCGGATACGCACCCGCACATTCACATGATGATCTGGACAGATCAGGGAGACGGTTTTGAAACGAGATGCCGTTGTAAAATTGCGCTCTGTGATGACCAACAGCATCTTTCAAGCGGAGCTGGAAAATCTCTATATTCGAAAAGACATGCAGCGTATAAGGATGTGAACCGAAGCGGCGCGGACAGTTATGCACGGACTTGTTGACCGGCTGGAATCTATCCCCGCCCGCCAGAATCCATTCAGCAAAAATGCTGGAGCTTGCGCTGGAACTGCGCACACCGGTGGTAAAAAGCAGTATGGATATCTTAAAAAGCCGCTCAAGGATATGGTGGATTCCATCGTGGATGAACTGGAGAAGCTGCCGGAGGTGGCGGCGTATTATGCCGTCTGGAACGGTCTGCGTGATACGCTGGAGGGCTACTATAAAAACCGACCCCGGCAGCACAATCCGCTCTCGCAGCAGAAAGAATTCCGAGCCATCAAGAACGCGATCATTCAGGAAGCGGAGCGTCTGCGGCAGCAGATGGAGCAGGAATCTTCGCAAGAGGAAGAACCGTCTCCGGAAGAAGGGAGAAACTTCTACAGACGCTTCTACAAATTCAACGCTTGCAAGCGAGAGTGCTTCGTCCACAACTTCTTATTCTGTGCGGCTTCCGTCCGAATATCTTCTGAATTCAACCATCCGCCTGTTTCGCCAGATGGGACAAATCTTCCGCGACAATGCCGCGCCGCCCAGCAATCCCATGGGTATCCGCATAGACTCCAAGCGCCGAAAAAAGCTCATGCAAAAGCGGCTGGCAATGGGACATAAGCAGGATGACCATGAGCAGGAGCAAGGCTATGAACAGGTCATACGATAAAACAGGCGGCGCTGTGTTGACAGCGTCGCCTGTTGCATATTCGCTTAAAAGTCTTCGGTCAATGCACGTTCACAGTACGCTTTGAGCGCTGAAACGTCTTCTGTTGCTGTCTGCCAGATGCGATCTTTGTCCATCGAGCCATAATCGTGCGCAAACATATTGCGCATATTCTTGATCGCGCGCCAGTCCATCTGCGGCTTCGTTTTCTGCACATACGCATCGGAAAACTTTCCAGCAAGCTCACCGATCTGCAACAGATTCATGCTGACAGAGCCCATGTAGTCCTGATCGTCCAGAAAGACATCGAACTCACGACCGAAGCGGGATAGTGTCTTTTCAATCCGATTGCAGTACTCCAGAATGTGCGCCAGAATCTGCGCGTCGCGGTTAGGAAAGCTCATACAGCAGCACCCGATCCTTTCGCAGATTTTCGAGGAAGGCTTCGTCTTTGTTGTACTTGAGCGAGCCGGTTGTTACAACGTCAATGCTCTTTTTGAGCGCGTCTTCCAGGTCAGCATACAGACCGCCAAGGGCGAACAGACCGCGCAGCTTGGGCGCATCCACGCACAGATCCACATCGCTGGCGGGCGTTGCGTCGCCTCTTGCGTAGGAGCCGAACAGAAACACCTTGTCCACGCCGTGCTGCTTTGCAATCGGCGCGACGATCTCACGGATCTCATCGATCGAATATACTTGCGTCTGCATTCCGTGCGCCCCCTTCCTGTAACCAGTATACCCTAAAACAAAAATCTTTGCAACAGCAGAAAGTGGTGACTAAAATCAGCAAGTTCATTGAATTTTCCCCTGAACAAAAGGAACGCGCAGCGACCGTTGATCTCGAAGAATTTCTCCTCCGTCAAGGGGAAAAAGTTCATCAAATCCGGACGTGAAAAGCGGCTTGCCAGCGACCACAGCGTCACGGTTCGCGGCTGCGAGTGGTTTGACCATGCGTCAAATGAGGGCGGTCGAGCCGTCAGCTTTGTGCAGAAATTTACGGAAAAGCTACGCCGAAGCCATGACCATGCTGATGGGCAGCAACACAGGACCAGCTTATCCGCAGGCGAAAAAGCAGGAAGCAACCCGGCAGAAGCCATTCATGCCGCCTATTCCGAACGCGAATATGCACCGCGTGTTCGCGTATCTTCTCAAAACGCGCGGTCTGGATGCGGACGTGGTTGTAAGCTTCGCGCGGCGCAAACTTCTCTATGAGGACGCAGCGCATCACAACGCCGTGTTCATCGGCACGGATGAAGGCGGCTGTCAGCGTCACGCGCATCTGCGCAGCACGAACAGTTTCGGCAAAGCATTTCGCCTGAACGTCGAGTCCAGCGACCCGCGTTACAGCTTTCATCATACCGGCACAGACGGGAGCCTTTATGTATTCGAAGCCCCTATAGATATGCTCTCGTATATCTCCATGAACCCACATCAATGGCAGGAACATAGCTATGTTGCCTGCTGCGGCACGTCCCCAATTCCGGTGATGCAGATGCTGAAGCCCGACACAAAATGGTATATCTTTGTCTTGATAACGATGACGCTGGGCACAAAGCCAGTGAACGAATGGCAGAGCTTCTGCATGAACGCGGCGTTATGACAGAGCAGCTTGTGCCGGAACTCAAGGACTGGAATGAGGACTTGCTCGCAGAGCAGAGGGAGGATTTAGCCCCATGCCTGAGTCTGTAACGCCGCTGATTGCGGTCGGTGGGTGATCGTTCTGTTCATCGTCCTGCTGTCCGCTTCTCACGAACAATTGCTCGCTCAACGGCATCAAGTCCAAAACCGTGGGCGACGGTCAGCACGGAACTGCGCGATGGGCGACCACACAGGAGGTCAAAAAGACATTTGCAAACGTGCCGTTTGATGTTGCAAGCTGGCGCGCGGGAAAGAACTTGCCGGAGGTACAGGGAATGATTCTCGGCAGTACGCAGCGCGGCAAGCAGCTCGACGCGCTGGTCGACTGCGACGATGTGCATTGCCTTATGATCGGCGCATCCGGCGTCGGCAAAACTGCCTTTTTTTGTATCCAAATCTCGAATTTGCCTGTGCCAGCGGCATGAGCTATCTAGCTTTGATACCAAGGGCGGGGCGACACGTTGCAACACAAGGAGTGCCTTTGCAAGCACTCTGAAACTTGCCGCACAGAAATGTGAAGAACTGTTCAATCGAATTAGATGGTGAAATTCCATCTCTGTACAAAACCAACGGCGAAGATGGCAGGCATAGCCGGAGCCGGTACAAGTGCTAATACCCAATATGCGGCTGGTAACTGTAATTGCCAGCGGTATAAAGCTTGGTGAAGTCGTAACCTGAACGCCTAAGTCCGTGCAAGCGGATATGGAATATATGGTGCGGGCATCCGTATCCCATGGTTAAGGTACATAAAGTTTGCTCAAGCCTCGTAACGTGTCGCCGTCGAAAGGCGGATCATTGAAAACGCAGCACGACCCTCGACCTTTGGAGTGCTGTCCTTCTTCTGAAATGGAGAAGTGTCGTTCGCAGTAGAATTGTGGTTTAAACTGCGGCAGGGTTTTCCGGGGTATAGCTCCGACCCAAAGGATACACAAAAGGATAGATTGAACGGAACGTGTGAGAGTCTGTGCCGGGAGCCTTACAGGGCAAAGAACGGTACGGAAAGTCAGCGGTTTCATAGTAGTCTGAGGGGCGGGAAAGCCGTCTACATGGCGAAGGAACCAGACAGACAAGAAGAATGAACACAAAATAGAAAATCCCATATTCCCCTGAAATAACGGGTTCCGTACCACGGAGGTGAACGCCGTGCATTTGAACGGAAGATTTTCAAGTGAACGCGAACTGCGTGAAAAATTGGACTTCATCTATGAGAAATCCAAAAGCGGAAGCTCTTTTCATGGGATACTTGAAGTGGCAAGCAATGAAGTAACCATCATAACGGCAATCCACGCGATCAAGTCAAACAGTGGTGCAAATACGGCTGGTGTTGACCGGCGCAAAATGGACAGATACTTACAGATGGACAGGAGCAAGCTGATAAGTCTTGTGCAAAGCGCATTTCAGAATTATCAGCCGAAGCCTGCCAGACGGGTATATATCCAGAAAAGCAACGGGAAACAGCGACCACTCGGCATACCGACTGTGCTGGACAGAATCGTGCAGGAATGCCTGCGAATTGTTCTGGAACCGCTGGTGGAAGCAAAATTCTTCCCAAACAGCTATGGATTCAGACCCTATCGCTCGGTGCATGATGCGGTGCATATGGTATTTCATTATGCGAACCTGAGAGCAAATCGCAAATCATGGTTTGTGATCGAAGGAGATATAAAAGGCTTCTTCGATCACATCAACCATCGGATACTGCTGAAAAAAGCTGTGGCATATCGGCGTCCATGACAAACGGGTCTTAGCTATGATAAAAGCCATGCTGAAAGCCGGATACATGGAGCAAAATACGTTTTTCAAAAGCGCGGAGGGAACACCGCAGGGTGGAATCCTGTCACCGCTGCTGGCAAATGTCCATCTGACGGCGTTCGACTGGACAGTTGGAAGAATGTATCAGCATCCACGGCAGCAGACAGCATACATCTGCTCGGATAGAGCACGGCTCTTGTATCAGGGGGCTCAGACAGAAATATCTTGTACGCTATGCGGACGATTGGGTAATCCTCACGAACAGCGAACAGGAAGCCCACAGGTTTCTTCATTGGCTTCAAAAATACTTTACCCACAGACTGAAAATTGAACTATCGGAAGAAAAGACGGTTATCACGGATATGCGGCAAGCGCCTGTGAATTTTCTGGGATTCAGCTTTAAGGTTCGGCAGACAGCATACCAGCCGGATAAGCCGAGACGGGAGATCGCAATGAGCTACCCGAATCCACAGAAAGCTTCAAAAAGGCAATCCGAAAGCTGTGCGACGGCGTAAAAAGCCGTGCGAACCTGCTCCAACGATTCATACCGTGCGGTACAGATTGAAACGGTCAATGCACAGATTGTTGGTATCGCAGAGCATTATAAACACGTTTTATGCTCGGAGGCGTACCACAAAATTGACTATGCGGTGAACAAATGCGCATACAAGGTTTTCAAGCGGATATACGGAAAATCGGTAAAAGATCACGTTATTCCGTTGGAGAATCTGAGCAATCGCCCGACCCGCCATGCAGGTCATAAGGATACCGCGCTTGCCATGCAGATACATGGTCAGTGGATTGGTTTCACAAAAGCGTATCTGACGCACGCGGCGCACGGCGGGCATGGCTTTCATTAGAAAATCACACCGTACACTGCGGAAGGGCGAGAGTTGTACCGGCGCAAAGCGAAGAAAAAAAGTGCGCCAAAAGACAGACCACCGCTGTATGACGGAACAAATCTTCTGGAGCTGTCCGCGAAAAAGCCGCTTTACAATTTTGGGTATTATATGAACCGTGAATATGCCTTTAACCGGGACAAGGGAAAGTGCGGATGCTGCCATATAAACCTCAATCCGGGGCATTATCACTGCCATCATATAAACCCAAAGCTTCCGATTAACCAAATCAACAAGGTTCAAAATTTAGCTTGGGTGTGTGAAAACTGCCACAAAGCAATCCATGGAAAGGCTGCGCCAAGTTACGCGGTCGGACAAGTAAAAGACAAAATTGAGCGTTTTCAAAAACAACTATAATCCGTTTTCATTCTAAGCGCAATCAGGCGTGAGCCTGCTTGCGTGTCGCCCGATCGGGCGACTTGTTTGTTGGCACGCCGGATGACGGGAAACTGTCACGTCCGGTGTAGAGTGGGGAAAATCCGGCGACCGCATCAAAGGATTACCTATCACTATACCTCGCACGAAATTACGGCACGATTGCGAAAAAGTACTATGGCTACCACGTTTCCGTGGTCGATCTTCGCAATCCGATTCGTTCGGATGGCAACAACCTGATGACGTTGGTCAACCGCTATATGGACGTGGCTCGTGAGCATCCGGACAACCTTGCAGCACGGGCGAATGCAGAAAAATATGCGAAGATCCTCGCCAAAACCATCGTCAATCCGGGCGGCGACGAGCAGGATCGCGGGCAGAATTCGTACTTCTATGACGCAGCAGAGGGCGTGCTGGCAACCGTGATCATGACGCTGTCGGAGTTCATTCCACCGGACAGCGCGGGACATGACAAGCGGCACATCATGTCCGTGTTCAAGCTGGTGAAGGAACTGATGGCTCCCATGGGAAAGAAGAATGGATTTCAGGTTCTGATAGACATCCTGCCGGATACGCATAAGGCAGGATGGATGGCGACCGCAGCAACCGGTTCCTCCGAACAAGGCATGGCTTCCGTCATGTCCACAGTGCTTTCCGTCTGAATTCATTCATCGATTCCGAGCAGGAGCAGGTGCTTTGCTATGACAGTCCAATCGATGCGGAGCACTTCGCCTCCGAGAAGTGTGCAATTTTTCTAATCATTCCGGAGGAAGATCCGACGAAACACTTCATGGCGGGGCTTATGATCCAGAACCTGTCGCGGGAGCTGTTCTCCATTGCGGACGCGAACGAAGGAAAACTGAAAAAGCGCGTCGTATTCTACTGCGACGAATTCGGCACGATGCCGCCCTTTGACGTTCTGCCGCTCTTTTCCGCAGGCCGAAGCCGTAAGCTGACGCTCGTGCCGATCATCCAGAGTCTCGCGCAGCTCGAAAAGAATTACGGCAAGGAGGGCGCAGAGATCATAGCCGATAACTGTCAGGACACGATCTTCGGAGGCTTCGCCCCCAACAGCCAGACGGCGGAAACGCTGTCCAAAGCCCTCGGCAGCCGAACCGTTCTGACCGGCTCTGTCAGCAAGGGAAAGGACAGTACAAGCCAGAGCTTGCAGATGGCAGAGCGTGCGCTTTTATCGCCAGATGAACTGAAAAGTCTCCCGAAGGGAGAATTTGTTGTCATGAAAACCGGCACGCACCCGATGCGTACCAAGCTGCAATTATATTTCAAATGGGGTATCTCGTTTGAAGAACCGTATCAGGTACCGGAGCGCGCCCAGCGCGAGGTCTACTACGCCGGAAAGGAGGAATTGCTGATGAATATCAAGAAAAGTCTATATTCCCAACCGCAGCCGGTCACGGCATCAAAGCCGGACGGCTATATGAGCAGCTATGCCGAGAAATGAGCTTCTTCGGCCCCATCTACGCCGATCCCGACCTGCCGCACCGGGCGCGAACGGTCTATATGTACCTCCGCGACCGTGCAGGCGGCGGGAGCTGCTGGCCGGGCATGAAAACAATAGCCCGCGACCTGCACCTCTCGCCGCGCACGGTGCAAAGGGCGCTGAACGATTTAGAATGCGCCGGATATGTCCAGCGACAACGCCGCCACCGTGAGAATGGAAGCTGCACGTCAAACTTATACATTATAAATGAGGTCAAATAGCAACGCGGACGCTCCCCGCCAAGGGGAACGTCCGCGCTTTTGCTGTCACCAGCGCTGCGACACTACGGCGCGGCTTGAAGGACCAACTCTAGCTGAGAACCAACACAGAAAAGAGAAATCTGTATTTTGGAGATGAAGATTCCAGATGAGTACGCATCTATATCCTTCCGGTGCTGTCATATAATTGCTGCAATTACCTTGGCATCTGTGAAAAGCAGAAGTTAAAACGCATAGAACATAAGCAGTTCCTTAAAAAAATAATTCACAAAAATTAAACATGTTATTTGGTTAATCTAACATTACTTCTTCTGTCGACAAATTTCTGCGAAAGACTTAAACTATATACAAATGAAACGCTTCATTGTTGGCGGCGAAGTTGAGGGCATCATCGTGCAGAGAGTTACGATCAAAGATATTGCCAAGGCTGCAGATGTGTCCCTTGGTACGGTCAGTAAGGTTTTTGAATGGCGACCAGAGCGTCAAGGAGGCAAATCGGCTTGCCGTTGAGCAGGCAGTTCAGGCGCTTGGATACAATGTCAACAAGGTTGCGCGGAGTTTGGCGCATAAACCGATCAAAATAGGCATCATGCTTCCGCATGTGTTTGAAGAATATTTTGATCCGATGGTGCGCGGGATCGCGCGCGTGGTAGATTCTCTGGCTGATTACAAGGTCAGTGCTGTCTATAAAAGCTACGAGAAATTCGACGATGACGAGACGGTTGCTGAATGCCTGGAGTATTTCATTTCTGAGGATGTCAGCGGTATCCTGTTGGGTCCGTTTCATCATATTGGCGCATACAGCGGTGTGATGACAGCGCTGAAAAAAGCACCAGATTCCAGTGGTGCTTGTGCTTTCGGATCTTGAGCAGACGCAGCGGTTGGCCTGTATCAGCGTCGATGCGCGTCTGTCCGGCAAAACAGCCGCGGAGCTTGCATCGCTTGTGATGAAGCCGCATGAAGCTGCCGCTGTTTTTGTTGGCAATAAAGACGTCACAGAGCACCGCACAAAGGCGGAAAGCTTCTGCGGACGGATGCAGGAATTGAATTGTAAGACCATCGGCGTCTTTGAAACGCAGGACGAATCGGAACTGGCCTACCAGTTAACGGTCAGTACACTCAAGCAATACCCCCAGCTTCTCCTGATCTATGTTGCAACGGGTAACTCTGTTGCGGTCTGCCGGGCGATCTGTGACCATGGCAGGCAGGCAGAGGTTCAAGTCATTGCAACGGATCTGCTGGGCGGTCTGCAAAATTATATTAAGCAAGGAATCGTGATCGGCGCTCTGGATCAGCATCTGGAGGAACAGGGTGCGGTTGCGGTCACAACTCTGTATCAGTATCTGACGGAGGGAACGCTGGAGAGCAGCGAGATCAAGATCGCGCCGAGCGTCCTGCTGCAAAGCGGAATGCTGGAGCAGTTTGACACGCATGAATGATAGAAGGTCAAATGCAAATTTGACCTTTTCATTAAAACAAAAAATGAAACGCTTCATATTTGGAAGAAGGAGAACCATTATGCAGAAAGTAAAGATTGGATTTGTTCCTCCACGTGGGAATCGTGGGATGGAAGCGCTTATACGGGCAAGCTCGCTGGGAAAATGCGCGCGCGCTGCCTGGAAGCGTTTGCAAAGATTCCCGGTCTGGAGATCGTGGCTCCCTCGGAGGAGCTGACGCAGGACGGCTGCGTCGGCACCGTGGAGGAGGGCATGAAGGCTGCCGACCTGTTTAACAAAGAAAACGTGCAGGGTCTCATTATCGGCAATATGAATTTTGGCTTTGAAACGGCCATCGGTGCCATGCTGTCCAAGATCCGCAAGGATATGCCCGTGCTGCATTTTGCCACCCGCAGCGGTCCGTTCTCCCCGCAGGGCAATCGCGCCAACGATACCTGGTGCGGCCAGTTTATGACCTGTTCCGCGCTCAAGCGCCGCGGCTTCAAATTTGAGCACATCATCACCTGCAACCCCGGAAGACGAGATCTTCGCCAGCAAGGTCGAGACCTTTACGCGCGCCTGCAACGCCATTTCCCGCTTTGTCGGTATGCGCATCCTGCAGGTCGGCACGCGCCCGACCGGCTTTGAATCCGAATTTTTCAGCGAAGAAGGGCTGATGCGCAACTTCAGCCAAGTTCTCGTCCCCGTCGATCTGGCGACGGCATATGAGAGAATGGACGCGCTGACTGCCGAAAATCCGGAGGTGCAGCGTATTGCCAAGAGATCCGCGGCGGGGCCGATCTGATCACGGATGAAAACGCCGAACTCCATTGTCAATCAGGCACGCTTTGAGAGAATGCTCGTCGAGCTGGCCGAGGAATACCACTGCAACACGATCGCTTCGAGCTGCTGGGAATCCCTGCAGCACCGGTACGGCATTGCCGCCTGCTCCACGTTCTCGCGTCTGAACTCGCAGGGTTATTCCGTGGGCTGTGAGGTCGACGTGATGGGCGCGATCACCATGAGCATCATGAACAGCTGCGCGCTGGGCATGATACCCGCCGATTTCATCGACTGGACCGATCTGCATCCCACCGAGCCGAACGTCTGGCTGGCATGGCACTGCGGCAATGCAGCCTGCGAGCTGTGCGCCAGCAACAGCAAGACCCACCTGATGATGAACGAGCGCCTCGGTCTCTGGGGGCCGTATTGCTACGGCTCTATGGAGTTCCGTATGAAGGACGGCCCAGTCACCTGCGCCCGCATGGTCGAATACGACGGCAAATATTCCATCTTCTACGGTACCGGCGAGTCCATCGACATCGGCCCGATGACCAGAGGCGCATACGCCTGGATCAAGGTCAACGACGTTGCCGACTGGGAACAGAAGATGATCGAGGTCGGCTGTGTCCATCACGGTGTCCTGATCCACGACGCGAGGGTCGCCGATGCGCTTGCAATGTTCTGCAAGTTCATGGGGATCGAAGCCGTCCGGGGCGCATAAGATGAGTGTTCTTGGTCTGGACGTCGGCACCTCCACCTGCAAAGGTGTTGTGCTTTCGGCGGATGGAAGCATTCTGGCGCAGGAGCAATACGCCTATGCTGATGCCGTCCGGCTGGATGGTCCAAAGGCAGAGCTGTCGCCGTCCTGCTTTGAAGACAGTGTCAAGACGATCGTTGCCGCACTTGCTGCAAGATGTAAGGATGATCCGATCCGCGCGATCGCAGTCAGCTCACACGGTGAGACGCTGGTCCCGATCGGTGCAGACGGAAAACCGCTGGCGGACGCCATGCTCAGCATGGATCGCCGCTGTCAGGAAAATTCTGATGGATTGACAAGTCGGCTGGGGCAGGAGACAATTTACTCGATCACCGGCTCCAAAATGCACCCGCAGTTCCCTGTGCCGAAGGTCATGTACCTGCAGCAGCGGCAGCCGGAGCTTGCACGACACGTAGTCCATTACGACACGGCAAATGATTACGTCTATCGAATCCTCGGCTGCCCCGGCACGATGGACTATTCCATTGCATCCCGCTTTTGCGGCTTCGATGTTCGTCGGCATCAGTGGTCAAAGACCATTTTTGAGGCAGCAGATTTTTCCCCGGAGCTGTTTTCCAAAGCGGTCTGCGCCGGAACCGTCATCGGCGAGATGCCCCCGTTCGCTTGCCGCTTCCCTTGGGCTGACAGAGCCGGTCCTGCTTGTCGCAGGCGGGCACGATCAGCCGTGCGCGGCGCTTGCGATCGGCGGCGGTGACCAGACGCTGCCCGTATCAGCCGGTTCTTATGAATGCGCGGTGCTGTCAACTGCGCAGCCGCTCAATACGCCGGATGGCTTCCGCTATGGACTGAATTCCTACTGCCACGTTCTGCCGGATCGCTATGCAACGCTTGCGTTCTTCGTTTCCGGCATGATGGTCAAATGGTATCTGGATACGTTCTGCACCGAGTTGATGCAGCGTACCGGCCCCGAAATATACGCGCATATGGAGCGGAATTGGAAGGCTGGACCTACAGGGATCTGTTTTACCCCACATATCTTCGGCGCGATGAACCCGGAATGGTCGGAGCACGCGGCCGCGAAGATCAGCGGTCTGACGGCAAACGCGACGAAAGCGGATCTATATAAAGCGGTTCTGGAAGGAACGTGCTGCGAATTGGATCTGAACGTGCGCGTGCTGGAAAAGCTGACCGGCCCAATCGGGCGTCTGGCAATGTCCGGCGGCGGAACGCGCTCGGAGGCATGGATGCAGCTTCGCGCGGACATCACAGGAAAACCCGTTGCGGCAATGCAGAGCGGTGCGGAGGCGTCCTGCCTTGGTGCGGCAATGCTGGCCGGTCTCGGTGCAGGGATCTTCAAAGACCCAGACGACGCCCGCAGCCGGCTTCATCCGCAGATCTGTCAGTATGAACCGCAGCAGCCGGAACAGTATGCCGCACAAAAAGCGGCTTACCTTGCCCTGCACAGTCCCGGTCTTCTGGACTGAAGCATCATTCGTTGTTATCCGTGAGAGCTCCACGGATGATATAAACCCACACACAAAAAAATACAAAAGGAGTCATGCAAAATGAAAAAACTGATCGCTCTGCTCTTGGCGGTCGTCATGGTCCTTGGTCTGGCCGCATGTGCCACCAAGGCTGAGACCCCTGCCACCGACACCCCGCGACCGATACCCCCGCTGCTTCCACCGAAACCAACACCGAAACCAAGGAAGAGGCCCCCGCAGAAGAAACGACCGGGGACGCCTATGACCCCAGCAAGACGACGCTCACCATGGCAACAATTCTGATCAATCATCCGGTTCTGCGGATCGTTGAGCTCGGCTTTGCCGAGGCCTGCGAAGATCTGGGCTATCAGTATCAGATCGTCGGCACGGAAACGCAGGACAACAATGATATGTGCGCTGCTGCAGAAGCTGCCGCTGCGGCTGGCTCCACCGGCTGCCTGCTGTGGGCGGGCGACAGCACCTGCTTCCCCACGATCAAGACGCTGAAAAATGATTACGACTGCGTTGTCGGTGTTCCGCACGTGCAGTATGCACAGGCTGATATTCCCGAGCTGGATATCAACATGGCCTGCATCTCCACGACGTATGCTCAGGCTGTCTGTGATTTTATGGCTGAAAAGCTGGAGGGCAAGACCGGTTCAATCCAGATCACCCAGGCCTCCTATGTTGAAAACGAAGTCGCAGCTGCAGACGCGTTCAAGGCCAGATTTGAAGAGCTGCAGAGCCAGGGCAAGTTCGAAGGCGTTACGCTTCTTGAGCCGGCGATCGAAGGCGCTTCCGATATTACGGAATCTACGAACGTCAACGTGTCTCTGCTGCAGGCGCACCCGGACATTATCGCGACGTTTGGCCTGACCGGCAACAGCCCCTGTTACGTGGACGAACGCGGCAAAGAAGTGCGGCTACAGCGCCGGTGATCTTCTGATCGTTGGCATGGACTACACTGCTGACAACCTGAAGAACGTTGAAGAGGGCTGGGTCGCCTGCCTTGTCGGCCAGCCGCTGTATGAAGAAGCGTATCAGGTCGTTGTGAACATCGACAAGGTCCTTCGCGGCGAGAGCGTTGAATACTGGACTGAGCTGGAAGCGCCCCTGATCTACGCGGGCGGCGAAGGCGTGCATGATCCGGCAACCTACACCGGCATTCTGGATCGTTTTCCGCAAAGTTCGGTGACTGATCCGTTAGATATCTGATCCTCAATGGCTGAATCGGAGGGCCATCCTGCTGGATGGCCCTCTTTCATGAAAGCGCGTACCAGCAAAACGACAAAGGAGAGAAAACTATGCCGCAGTATATGATTGAGGCAATAAATATTACAAAAACGATTTCCGGGTACAGTGGCAAACGATCATATCTGCCTCCGGGTTCGCGCTGGCGAGATCATGGGTCTGGTCGGTGAAAACGGCGCTGGGAAATCTACGATCCTGAAATGCCTGAATGGCGTTTATCCGCACGGATCATTTGAAGGCGAGATCCTGATCGAGGGCAAGCCAGCTGCATTCCGTACTCCGCTCGACGCTATGCGCTGTGGAATTGGCTTTGTTCCGCAGGAGATCAATGTACTGGGCGATATGAATGTAGCAGAGAATATTTTTCTGTTTGACCTGAAAAACGGGAAAAAAGCATGCGTTTGTCGATCACAGGGCACTGCGCAGCCGGACGGAAAAAAGCTCCTTCAGGATGCAGGCATTGAGCTTGACGCGGATGCAAATGTTCGCCGGTTGTCGGTTGGGCAGCAGCAGATGCTGATGATCGCGCGCGCACTTGCGACAGAACCGAAGATCCTGATCCTGGACGAGCCGACTACGTCGCTCTCGGGGCAGGATGTGCAGCGTTTGTTTGCGGTCGTGCGAAGAATGAAGGAAAGAGGCGTCGCAGTGATTTTTGTGACGCACAAAATGGCAGAGATCATGGAGATGACCGACTCTCTGACCGTCATGCGGGACGGCAAAAATGTCGGTTTTTATGAACGCGATCAATACGATCAGAATCAGATCGTTGAAAATATGATTGGACGGAAGCTGACCGTCATGTATCCGAAGCGCGATGCAAAAATCGGAGAGGAAAAGATCCGGATCACAGGGCTGGATGTTCCGCATCCGTATATTGCAAACCGATATCTGGTAAAAAGATTTCAACCTGTGCGTCAGAAAAGGTGAGGTCGTAGGACTGGCCGGGCTGGTTGGCGCCGGGCGGTCTGAGGCAATGATGGCCGTGTACGGAGAACTGAAAAAGAGCGCAGGATCGATCTGGATCGATGGAGCGCAGGTCAGGATCCGCACGCCGGGGACGCGATCCGCAGCGGGATCGGTATGGTCACGGAGGATCGGAAAAATATGGATTGCTCTTCTCCTGGAGCATCCGCCGCAATATTTCGTATTCTGACCTGCGTGGCATATCCACAGGCGGATTTATCCAGCCAAAGAAAGAATATAAAGCGGTAAAGCAGTATTATCAGTCCATGCGGATCAAGGCAAACTCCCTAAACGACCCGGTGGAAAGCCTTTCCGGCGGCAATCAGCAAAAAGGTCGTCATTGGCCGGACGCTGAATGCAGGACCGGAGATCGTAATTCTGGATGAGCCGACAAAGGGCATCGACGTCGGCGCAAAAGCGGAGATCTATGAACTGATCAATCGTCTTGCAGAGCAGGGGGTCGCAGTGATCCTGATCTCGTCCGAGCTTCCGGAGCTGATGGCTATGAGCGACCGCTTCGTTGTTATGGCCGAGGGCAGATCTCCGGCGAGCTGACTCGCGAAGAGGCGACGGAAAGCAAGATCATGCACCTGGCAACGAAAAAACGTTCAAGCAGTTCTGAAATGGGAGAATACAGCCATGAAAGAAAAACAGAAAACTCTATCATTCAATGCGCAGCGGCTGCAGCGCGTGCTGCTCTCCTGAGGTCAGCATCACGATCCCACTGATCGCGCTGTGCATCTACACCGGGATCCAGAACCCTGCATTTTTTGCGCTCAAGAACATTCAGATCATTCTGCGGTACTGCGCGTTTGTCGGTGCGCTTGCCATCGGTCAGTCGTTTGTCCTGATGACCGGCGAGATCGACCTGTCGATCGGAACAAATTCCACGTTTACTTCCATTGTGTTTGCTTACTGCGCGGTACATTTCGGATGGCCGCCGCTGCTGTGCGTGCTTGCAGCGCTGCTGGCTGGCGCGGCAGTCGGCTTTCTGAACGGTTATTTATCGTTTTCCTATGGCCTGTCTTCCTGGATCTCCACACTGGCGACGCAGTATGTCTGCATCGGTCTGGCAACTGTTATCTCGACCGGCAAAGCAGTCGGTACGCTGGATACCCGCTACAGCACGTTCGCGTCTGCGCGTCCTCTGGGGCTGACATGGATGTTCTGGATCGTATTTGCAATTTATGTGCTTGCGGCTGTTTACAGCTACTTTACGGTAAATGGCCGGAAGATCCTCGCCGTCGGCATCAGCCCTGAAGCCAGCCGGATCGCGGGAACGAATGTCCGCTGCGTAAAGTGGGGCTGCATGGTCTTTGCAGGCGTGATGGCGGGAGTCTGCGGGATCCTGCAGACGATCAATACCCAATCCGGCTCCCCGACGACCGGCTTGGGCAACGAATTTCCGTCTATCATCTGCTGCGCGATCGGCGGGATCAGCGTCAGCGGCGGAAAAGGCGGAATGCTTGGTGTGCTGTTTGGCGTTGTGATGTTCCAGACCATGAAAAACTGTCTGCAGTCGCTTCGGCTGGATAATAACGTACAGCTCGTGGTAACGGGTTCTATTTTGCTGCTGGCTGTTGCGTTTGACATCATCAAGGGCCGCGCACAGCGGAGAAATGGTGTGTAAAGAGGGGATTACAATGAGAAAAGAAAAAAACAGGCCGTTTTGCCAGGCTGCGCGTTTTGGCAGAACGACCGGAAATCGGGATCCTGATCCCGCTGCTGCTGATTATGGCTGTAACAGCGGTGATCAATCCGAATTTTATGACGGCGAAAAACTTTTCCTCTGTGTTTAAATCGATCCGTTTATTGCGGTCGTCACACTGGGTGCAGCGTTTCCGCTGATCACTGGCAACGTCGATATTTCCAACGGGCGTTTTGTCGGTCTGACAGGAATGCTGTTCGGTGTATTTCTGGTCAATACCAGGCTGGGAGTGGCTGGTTCCATTGCGGCATGTTTGCTGATTGGCTGCATCCTGGGGCTGCTGAACGGCTTTCTGGTTGTGCAGCTGCGGATGGCCGGGTTTATTGCCACAATGGGCACGATGTATATCTGCGGCGGCCTGCGTTATCTGGTCAATGGCGGCTCTGTGATGAGCAATCTTCCCTATGGGGTCAAAGACTTTGCAGAGCAGACGCCGCTTGGCGTTTCGTGGTTCTTCTGGATCGTTGTCGTGCTGTATGTGCTCGCCGGGTTTGTACTCTACAAAACGGCGTTTGGCCGCAGAGTCTATGCGATCGGCTCCAACGCGGAGGTCGCGCGGCTGCAGGGCGTTAAGGTCGAACGCATCGGCATTTGCGCATATGTCATTTCAAGTGTTCTTGCGGCGGTCGGCGGCGTGATGGCTGCGATGGACATTGGCTCTGCGGCACCGTCAACGGGAAACAACTGGGAGTTCAAGGCGGTCGCGGGCTGTGTTGTCGGCGGCGTCAGCCTGTCCGGCGGCCGGGGAAGTGCGGTCGGGATCGCGATCGGCGTATTTACGGTTTATATCATCAGCAACATCATCAACATGATCCAGCGGTCCAACTACTGGTCAGATGTGTTCACCGGCTGCATTCTGGCGGGAGCGGTCATGATCGATGTGGCGCGTCAGCGGAAGAAGCTGCATGAATAGAAAGGCGATCTATGAAGGACTGGAGACTGAATGAAGATAAGGCCTCGCTTCTGCATCATATGGGCTCCGTCTCTCAGCTCGGCGGGCTGAAGCGGTACACATTTGCCGAGGGACGCGCGAAAGGCGTGGAGGCGGTCGATGTTGTGACCGGCACTGGCTTTGACTTTACCGTCCTGCCCGGACGGTGCATGGACTTAGCGTGGGCGCGTTATAAAGGTATCCCGGTCAGCTACATGTCCAAGGCGGAAATCACCGATGCTTCGTATCTGGAGCAGCAGGGCATGGAATGGCTTCGCAGCTTCCACGCCGGAATGCTGACGACCTGTGGTTTTTCCAATGTCGGCGGTCCGTGCCAGGATGAGCGGCGGATCTTCGGCCTGCAGAGCTTCGGTCTGCATGGGCGTCTGACGCATATCCCTGCCAACGAGGTCTGCTGCAAAGGCGAGTGGATCGATGGACGTTATGTGATGACGGTGCAGGGCCTGATGCGCCAGAGCGCTGTCCACGGGGAGAATCTGACGCTGCGGCGGACGATCACAGCCGTGCTCGGCGAACCGAAGCTGCATATCCACGATGTGATCGAAAACGAAGGTCATACGGCAGAGCCGTTTATGCTGCTCTACCACATGAATTTCGGCTATCCGCTGCTCAGTCCGCAGAGCCGTCTGGTCGTCCGTTCGGACGCCGTGCGCGGCTCGGATGAGACAGCACAGGCGGAGATCGATCAGTACGCCAGCTTCCACGAGCCGATGCACCTGCGTGATGAGCGCTGCTACTTCCATGATCTGCACGCGGATGCAGATGGAAGTGTCCGCATTGCACTGGTCAATGATTCACTGGAGCTCGGCGCGGTCCTGCGCTTCAACAAAAACGAGCTGCCCTGCCTGACAGAATGGAAGATGCTCGCCGAGGGCGAATATGTCCTCGGTCTGGAACCCGGCAACACGAACCCGATCGGACGGTTGGCGGCCAAAGGAGCGCGGAACGCTCCAGTATCTGCAGCCGGGCGAGATTCGCCAGACGCACATCGAGCTGGAGATTCTCGACGGCGGAGCCGCGATCCGTCAGGCGGAGCAGAAGATCGGAGGAGAAAGCATATGAAAACAATGAAATTCGGTATCATCGGCTGCGGCCTGATGGGGCGGGAATTTGCCAGCGCAACGCTTCGCTGGGTTCATCTGAAGGATGAGATCACAAAGCCGGAGATCATCGGCGTCTGCGACATGAATCCCGCGTCCTTCGAGTGGTTTGATAAAGCCTTCCCGAACCTTAAATATCACTTTACAGATTATCACGATCTGCTGGCCTGTGAGGACATTGAAGCTGTCTACTGCGCAGTCCCGCACGTTCTGCATCAGCAGGTCTACAGTGACATCATCAGCGCCGGAAAGCATCTGATGGGCGAAAAGCCGTTCGGCATGGACAAAGCGCAGAACGATGCGATTCTGGAAGCCCTCAAAAATCATCCGGAGGTCTTCTGCCGCTGCGCCAGCGAATTCCCGTTCTTCCCCGCCTGCCAAAAGGTGATCGAGTGGGCAAAGAGCGGTAAGCTCGGTCAGATCATTGAGGTCAAGGCTGCTTTCAATCACGCCAGCGACCTCGATCCGAACAAGCCGATCAACTGGAAGCGCAAAAACAGCGTGAACGGCGTCTACGGCTGCATGGGCGATCTCGGCCTGCATACGCAGCACGTTCCCTTCGCACTCGGATGGATCCCCTGGAGACGGTTTATGCCGTGCTCAGTAATATCATCACCGAGCGGCCGGACGGCAAGGGAGGCATCGCCCCCTGCGACACATGGGACAACGCGACCATGCTCTGCACAGTCCGGCATGACGGCTATGAGTTCCCGATGACGCTCGAAACGAAGCGCATTGAGCCGGGTGCAACGGATCAGTGGTATCTGAAGATCAACGGCACGAAGGCATCTGTCTATTTCACCTCTGAAGATCCGGATGCGTTCCATTATCTCTATGCCGATGGACCGATTCAGTCCTGGAGCCGTGTGCTGGTCGGTTCCCGCACGCTGTTCCCGACGATCACGGGCGAGAATTTTGAATTTGGCTTCTCCGACTCCATCCTGCAGATGTGGGCGGCATATATGTCTGAGCTGGATGGGAAAGAACTTCCGTTCGGCTGTGTCAAGCCGGAGCATACACATCTGTCACACGCGCTCATCACGGCTGCGCTGCAGTCCCATGCGAGAGCAGCGCGCCGTCAAGGTAGAATATTGAAAGAAGGTTCACCATGAGAAAATTACTGTTGGAAGCACCCTATCAGATGCACATGGTCGACGCGCCGATTCCGGAACCGGCAGTGGATGAGGTGCGTGTACGCATCTGCAAAATCGGTATCTGCGGCTCTGACCCGACGATCTATAAGGGTCTGCATCCCTATGTGACCTATCCGATGGTTCCCGGTCATGAGCTGTCCGGCGTGATCGACGCAGTCGGCAGCCATGTGGACGCATCCCGGATCGGTCAGCGCGTGACCATCATCCCGCATCAGGTCTGCGGGCATTGCGAAGCCTGCAAGCATGAGATCTACAATTTCTGCGAGGAGCTCAAATGCACCGGCGCGGAAGCGGACGGCGGCATGTGTGATTACTTCTGCATCGACGCCAAAATGGCACTGGAGATCCCTGAAACAATGACGCTGGAGCAGGCTGCGATGGTAGAGCCCGCCTGTGTTGCCTATCATGGTGCCAAGCGCGGACATATCGTTCCCGGCGACCGTGTCCTGATCGTCGGTGCCGGACCAATCGGTGTGTTTCTGCATGCAGAGCTGCTTCGCGCTCGGTGCAAAGGAAATCTATATCGCGGATATGGACACAGATCGTCTGGCTCTGGCAAAGAGCCTCGGCGCGACCGGGACGATCGAGGTCGCCAAGGAAGATCTGAAGCAGGGCCTGACCCGTCTGACCGGCAGCGAAAAAGAACATTGACGTGTTCTATGACTGCGTGGGTGAGAAGGGACTCGTCCTCAACAATATTCTTGCGGTTGCCCGCCGCGGCAGCCGGATCGTTGTGATCGGCGTGCTGCAGAAGCAGTTCAATATTCCGCTGCTGCCGGACTTTGTGCAGCATGAGCTGTCGCTTTCCGGTACTACGATGTATGTTCCGCAGGATTACCGCGATATGATCGACTTTATGGGACGGGGCGTGATCCGCACCGAGGGCATGGTGTCGCATCACTTCCCGCTGGAAAAAGATCCCGGATGTTCTGGATATGATCGTAAACCATCGGGAAAAAAGACATTCAAGGTCATCATTGACGTTGCAGAATCGTAATGGATCAAAGGAAAAGCCGGCGGCAGCCGGCTTTTCTCATGAGTAAGGAGATTTATGAAAATAGAAGCATTGCAGCAAACAGCAACTATCATCCGCAAACAGATCCTGGATATGGTGTACCATGCAGGCTCTGGTCATCTGGGCGGCAGCTTTTCGGCGGTCGAGATTTTGACGGATCTGTATTTTTCTCAGATGAACATCGACCCGCAGCGCCCCGATTGGGAGCTGCGCGACCGCTTTGTTCTGTCCAAGGGACACGCAACGCCGGTCTATTATGCGGTACTGGCCGAGCGCGGATACTTTCCGAAAGCAGATCTGGCTGGCTTCCGGCAGATCGATTCCTATTTGCAGGGGCATCCCGATAAAAAGCACACGCCGGGCGTAGATATGAGCACGGGATCGCTTGGGCAGGGCCTGTCTGTGGCGGTCGGGATGGCACTCGCCGGTAAAATGCGCAGGCAGGACTACCGCGTCTACGCCCTGCTCGGTGACGGCGAGATTCAGGAAGGACAGATCTGGGAGGCACTGCAGTTTGCCGGAAATCAGCAGCTTGATAATCTGGTCGTCATCCTGGACAACAATCATATCCAGAGCGATGGAACGCTGCAGGAGGTCAATTCTCCATATCCGATCGACGCAAAGTTCCGGGATTTCGGTGCAGAGGTCCTGACGGTCAATGGTCACGATTTTGCACAGCTGGAGGCCGCCTTCCAGCTCGCACGCGGGATCAAAGGAAAGCCCACCGCCATTCTCGCCCAGACCGTCAAGGGAAAAAGGCGTCTCCTTCATGGAAAATCAGGCTGCATGGCATGGGAAGGTGCCGAACGAAGCGCAGTATCAGCAGGCTATGAAAGAAATCTGCGCAGAAAATCAGATACTTGACAAATAATGGTTTTGAGAGGATTGAGAAAAACTTGAAGAAAATCCTTTGCTACGGTGATTCCAATACTTGGGGATATGATCCGCGGAAAACGACTCCAGAAGTTATGGCACGGTATGAGGATACGGTCAGATGGACTGGACGACTGGAAATGGAATTAGGAAAAGACTACCGTGTAATTGAAGCCGGTTACTGCGGAAGAACAACTGTATTTGACGATCCGCTGGTTTCACATTGTAATGGTTTCAGCTTCCTTGAGCCGGTCTTTAATGCAAGCTATCCGATTGATTGGTGCGTGATAATGCTTGGGACAAATGATACAAAACGCACTTTCACGCATCAGCGGCAGTGATTGCCAGAGGAATGGAACGTATGGTACACGAGTTTTATCGTTTGTGTGAAACAATACATTCCAACAGTACAAAGCTTCTGCTGATGGGCCCGCCATATCTGACACGGGCAAAAACGGGGCAATACAGTGATCCTTGTTGTAACGAAGAATCCGAAGAAAAGGCTCGTGCACTGGCGGAGTATTACCGAAATATTGCAGCGCGAAATCATTGCTTCTTTATGGACGCTGCGCAGTATGCGCAGCCAAGCGGCATTGACGGTATGCACCTGGGGGAAGATGGGCACGCGCAGCTCGGAAAGGCAATCGCTCAGTTTATCTTACAAGAAGATCGTATTTAGCGAGAGCTGACGGTGATTTTGGTACATAAAAATTATTGTGGAGAGAAATACTATGAAAAAAGCAGTTATGTACGGCGGCGGCAACATTGGCCGCGGCTTTATCGGCGCGACGCTCAGCCAGTCCGGCTACGAGGTCACATTCATCGACGTGGCGGAGCCGGTCGTCAAGGCGTTGCAGGAAAAAGCATCAGTATCCCGTCCGCTATGTGTCGAGCGAAGGACACGAGGACGTCATGATCGAACACGTCACGGCGGTCAACGGCAACGATCGGGAGGCGGCCTCTGAAGCAATAGCAGGCTGTGATATCATGGCGACGGCCGTGGGCGCAAGAATCCTCAAATTCATCGTCCCGAACATCGTTGCGGGCCTGCGCAAGCGCTGGGTGCGGACGGACGCACCGCTCAACATCATCATCTGCGAAAACCTGAACGACGCAATAAGATCCTCGAAGGGATGCTCAAGGAGCAACTCTCCGAGGAAGAAAAAGACACTGTTTGATGCGCGCGTCGGTCTGGTCGAAGCATCCATCGGACGCATGGTGCCGGTGCAGACGGAAGAAATGAAGGACGGCGACCCGATGCGCGTCTGCGTCGAGCGCTACGGCTTCCTGCCGGTCGATCTGGCGGCGTTCAAGGGCGAGGTTCCGGAGATTCAGAATCTGGTTCCGTTTGAGCCGTTTGACTTCTATATCAAGCGCAAGCTGTTCATCCACAACATGGGTCACGCGACCTGTGCGTACCTCGGCGGTTACGTTGGCCGGAAATATATCTATCAGGCAATCGACGATGGTCGGTGCGCCCAGCGTCCGCAGCAGCTTTTCCATTGTATTGAGCGTCGGCCGCCGCTCACCTCGTTCCAATGCGGCAATATGCCTTGCAGTGAGTCCGACTTGTTCCGCAAGCTGTTCGCGCGTCATATTCTTCCCCTCGCGCAATTCTTCCAATTTTTCACCGAAACGCTCCTCTAATGGAGTATTATAAATCGACACCAGTAGTTCACCTCCGACACGAGTATTGTACAGAATGCCCGTTGTTTCAGAAATGCTCTAATGGTGTCGAATTTTATTCACTATTAGAGGTTGAAACAAGAGAATACCTCCAGCGCCGCATATAAAAAAACGGCAGTGCTGGAGGGCAATCAGTACGACTAAAACGCTCCATTCCTGCCGGGATGGAGCGTTTTATGCTATTTTCCCTTAAAAAGAGGCGCGGGCTGCGCCTCAGATGGTGACCAGCAGCCCAGAACACCGGTAGATTCCACTCTTGCCGCAAGGCCGCTTTCAAACAAACAGCAGTTGTACGGCGTCGAGTGGAACTACCGGTGAATATTTTTAGCGTCCGTCAGTGTGCATACGCTGCAAATTGCAGCCGCAGCGTGCTGGCGGTTTTTTGTTACCCCATTCGCGCCCCTCCGCTTTTGAAATTTTGGCTTTCTCAAAATTTCAAAAGATTGGAGGAATCCGTAATGGGATTCAACTGCGCACAGGAAAAGCAAAATTTGACCGTGAATGGCTGCGCCTTCGGAAAGAGAATATACAGATGCCGGTATGAGTGAAGCGGCAATACAGAAGATTTATGAATACGACTGGTACTGCTTCTGCCGCAACCGCGCTTATGAGCGCAGGGCGACACAAATGCCGCCACTGGAAATTGGCAGCCCGGACGATGCGCGTCGGTCTGCGCTGTTTCGGAAAAACGAGACGCTTTCGCACGTCCTTTGACGAAAGAGCGCCTTTCGAGATCGTTATGCATGGGTTGATACACTGAGAGGATTTGCGGTTGCTGCAGGCAATCAAAACGCTGAGCATTGAAGAACTGTTGAAATATTGACATTTCGACGCTGGAGGAACATAGTCAGAAAGAACTTGCAGAAGATGGGGCTGTTCGCAACGCGCCATATCGAAAAATTTCAAAAAATCAAAAAAATTTTTCAAAAACGGTTCTAAAAAAGCTGTTCCCGTGGCCTATGCATTGAGGGGACTTTTTCAGTCCGCCTCGTGCAGCTTGAAAAGTACATATCCAGCGACTGAATGACATCAAGCGGATGAGCCAGAAATGGAACAGCGATGCGGAGGATGCGCGAAGACCACCTGTACAGATTTTCTGTATAAAGACGGCCCAATAAGGTGACGAGCGGTACCCATCCATCCAAAAGCAGCTTTGGCAAGCTGCTTCGCAATGATCTCGTCCGCGGACAATGGTACACCTGCCCAGCCACAGCTTCACGCAATGGGGCAGCTCGGAGAGATCCTCGGAGGGTGCAAAGCCCGTGCGCAGCGCCAGCTGCCGTTCAGTAGCTGCCTTGGCTCCGGGAAGAAGCGTCGAACAGGAGCAAGCATCAAAATTTCAAAAGCAGGGGCGGCTCTGCGCAATCAGAGCCGCCCCGTGGCTGAAAGGAGGATCTTATGAATCCAAACATTGATTTTTTAGGAATCTGTCAGCTCCTGAAAGCGCTCCGAACGGTCGGATTTTCTGAGACTGAGATCAAAAAGATCGCGCGTCGGATCGCTGTCGAGCTTGGTGCAAATTTCACACTTTACGCTTGATTTTTCTCCGTTTTGTTCATAGCTATTACACGCTTGGTGTGGTAGTGTGTGTTGCTGCAAGGAGGTGAGAATGTGGCGAAAAAAGCAAACCGACGGAAACCTTGCGCTGGAACAGCAGCGCGTCATAGTCATCCCGGCACACGATGAGCTCGTCGCACGAAAACTGCGCGTCGCAGCGTATGCCTTTTGAAAAATACGGCGTTTTTTGAGCCTTGTCACATAAATAAGCGCAAATAGTACATAGCGCGTCTGTTTACCCAAAGTGGCGCTTGGGTCGGCAGGCGCGCTGTTTTTATGCCCTGATGCGGGCGAAGGAGGTGTTATTGTGAAAGCATATGGGAAGTCGTGGGGCTACAACGTATATGACTGCCGGTACTGCCTGTACCGAAAAGGGAGCTAACAGGGCTGCGTCTATCCGGACGGCTGCTGCTGTCCCGTCCCGCAGAAGCCCGAAAGACGGAACGGCATAGAACAAGTTTACGAAGCAGCTGCGGACAGCGCCGCTCCCGTTTCGGAGTGCGAGGGCTGTCCCTACGGAAGGGCTGCCCCCTGCATCGGATGGTGTACCAAAGAGGTCATGCGCGCCGCAGGGCTTCCAAAGGAGCGTGACAGAAGCCATGTATGATTATTTCTACGGCGCGGAAGCGGAACAGTTCTCCTTCTACCGCATCCCCAAGGTGCTGTTCACGGAGGAACGGTTCAGAAGCGTTTCCGCAGAAGCCAAGGTGCTCTACGGTCTGCTCCTTGACCGCATGAGCCTGAGCTGCAAGAACGGCTGGCTGGATCGGGCGGGACGTGTGTACATCATCTTCACCATCGATGAGGTCATGACCGCCCTGGGCTGCGCCGACCAGAAGGCCGGAAAGCTGCTGCATGAGCTGGAGAGCAAATGCCGCCTTATCGAGCGCAAGCGGCAGGGGCTGGGCAAGCCCAACCTCATCTACGTCAAGAACTTTGTGGATAAGGATGTGGATAACACATCAGGCAGTACCACTCCCTCCCCGGAATCACGATTCCTGAACCGTGAAAATCACGATTCAGGAGCAGTGAAAATCACGGATCAAGAATCGTTAAAATCACGATCTAATAATACTGAGAATAATGATACTGATTTTAGTGATACTGATTCCTTTCCCTTCACTTCGTTCAGGAGGGATCACGGGCGGGAAACGAAAGGAAACGAAGCGGCTCTGAGAGAGCGATACAGAGAGGTTATCGCGGAAAACATCGCCTACGACGCACTCCTGACAGACTATCCATACGAGCAGGACACGCTGGAAGAAATCCTGGAGCTGCTGGTGGATGTTGTCTGTACGACGAAGAGCTCCGTCCGCATTTCCGGCGACGATAAGCCCGCCGAGGTGGTCAGGAGCCGGTTTTTGAAGCTGAGCAGCGAGCACATCCGCTTTGTGGTGGGCGGGCTGAAGGAAAACACCACACGCATCCGCAATATGCGCCAGTATCTTTTAGCCACGCTGTATAACGCCCCTCTGACCATCGGGAACTACTATCGAAGCCTTGTGAGTCACGATATGTCGGAGGGCTTCATCTGAGCCGTAGGCCGCCGCCTGCGGCTTTGGCATTTTCAGGAGGTGATGCGACCGTGCCGAAACAGAAACCCAACGAACAGGTACAGCAGATACCGCTTTCAGAGATTCGTTCCTTCAAGAACCACCCCTTCAAGGTGGCGGACGACGAGCTCATGCAGCAGACCATCGACAGCATCATGCAGGTGGGCGTTCTCAACCCCGCTATCATCCGCCCCGCACCGGAGGGCGGATACGAGATGGTAGCCGGACACAGGCGGCTCCATGCCGCAGACCTTGCGGGACTGAAAACCATACCGGCCATCATCCGCAATCTTGACGACGACGAGGCGGTGATCCTCATGGTGGACAGCAATTTGCAGCGGGAAACCATCAGCCCCATGGAGCGGGCGCAGGCGTACAAAATGAAGCTGGAAGCGTTAAAGCATCAGGGAAAGCGGGTGGATTTGGAGGGGAAAATCAACTTCTGTTCAAGTTGGACAGAAGTTGCCGGGAAAGAATCCCTCGCGCGAACTTGTGGCTGAAAACAGCCCCGACAGCGCAGCACAGATTCGCCGCTATATCCGTCTCACCGAGCTTCTGCCGGAGGTGCAGAAAAAAGGTGGACAGCAAGGAGATCGCGTTCAGCCCCGCCGTGGAGCTGTCGTATCTCACCCATGACGAGCAGAAGCAGTTTCTGGACGCAATGGACTATTCCCAGAACACGCCCTCACTTTCCCAGGCACAGCGGCTCAAGAAGCTCAGCCGGGAGGGGAAATGCACGAAGGAGGCCATGCGCTCCATCATGTCCGAGGAAAAGAAGGAGGAACAGGAGCGCATCACGCTGAGCAGCGATACCCTCCGCAAATATTTCCCCGAAGCTACACGCCCCTGCAAATGCAGCAGACCATCATCAAGCTGCTGGAGCAGTGGCAGAAAAAACAGCAGCGCCGGAACGAGCGCTGAGAAAGGCAGGTTTATCCATGAACGTAACCATCAACATCTACGGCGACGTACACATCCACTGCGACTGCTGCGACGAACGCGGCGTATATGCCGACGATTGAGGAAAGCCCAGAAGCCCATATGAAGATGCACCCGATACGGAGGATGACAGCGGAAATCAGAGCTGTCCATTGCCGAAGAAGCGGAAGCTATGGTCAAGGCAGTGGCGGAGCTGCTCTTTCCCTTTCTTCCGGCTGAAATTGACGAGGGAGGCGGCGCGCATGAAGGAATTTGACGTGACCATCACCGAAACGCTGAAGCTCACCGTGTCCGTGGAGGCTTCTTCCAAAGAGGAAGCCCAACAGATGGTAAGCGACCAGTGGCACGCCGGGGATCATATTCTGGACGCGGACAATTTCGTGGAGGTGGAGTTTGAGAGCAATGACGGCAAGGAAATATCCGCCGAAAGAGCGCAGAACGACACCCTTGAGGTGCTCATGGTGGAGCCGGGACAGTATCCGCGCGTGGAGCGTATCGGCTCCGACCTTGCCTCCTTGCAGAAGGCGGTAGACGGCTATATCGAAGCGGTTTACCCATATGACGACCCCGTGGCGCTGATCTGCGGGGAGGAAGCCAAGCTGGAGGGCAAGCCCCTGAACCGCGCCCTGCGGGACGGGGACGGCGATATCTACGATATTGTGGCCGGTAAATTCTTCATCTGCGGTCTGGGGATGAGAACTTTGCATCTCTGCCGAAGGAGCTGCAACAGAAATACGAGGAAAAGTTCCGTCAGCCGGAAGCCTTTTTGAAGATGGGCAGCAAAATTATGGCGATCCCCACCGAGCCTCAAAAGACTGCCCCCAAGGGCAAGACCGCTCCGGTGACAGAGCGATGATACCATCACTGCCCAATGCGAACGGAAGGAGGAAAAACTCATGCAGGAAGAAATTGAAAACAGAACTGTCACTCTGATCATCTCCGCCGTCAAGCTGACCGCACGGGAGCTGAAGGCCGGGATGGATAAATATCTTTCCGAAAAGAAGAGCAAAGCCATGGAAAAGGCGCGTGCCGCGCCGGAAAAGCCCACCGGCAAGCAGACGGTGAAGCAGCTCATAGGGGTCAGAATCAGGGTGTATCCAACATTGAGATCACCAACAGCAATATCAAAGGCTTTGAGCGCGTGGCCCGGAAATACGGCGTGGATTTTGCCGTTAAGAAAGACCGCAGGCGAGACCGCCGAAATACTTTGTGTTCTTTAAGGCGAGGGACGCGGACGCACTGACGGCGGCGTTCAAGGGAATACACGGCATATGAGCTTAAACGCGCCGCCAAAGCGCAGAACCGTCCCTCCGTGCTGGCGCATGCTGCAAGCACTCAATGGCGAAGGTTCAGGCCATTACGCCGGGTAAATCCAGGGTGCGAAATCAGAACAGGGGCATCACGATATGAAGAAACCTCTGAATATCAAGAAGCTTCCTGCTGCCCAATATCCCGTATGTCTTTATCGCCCTCTTTGCCACCAAGTTAGGGCAGGCGGGCGGCTTGCCCCCGGCACGGATTTCTCGGGGAAGGCGCTGCACCTCATGGAGGGGATTCGCCACTGCTTTTCCTCGGCGCTGCCCAGCTTCCACCCCATCGACCTGTGCGTGGGCGTTGCAGCCGCTCTGCTCATTCGGCTTATCGTGTACGTTAAGGGCAAGAACGCCAAGAAGTACCGCAAAAATGTAGAATACGGGTCGGCGCGCTGGGGCAGGCCCGAGGATATCGCCCCTTACGTCGATCCGAAGTTTGAGAACAACGTCATTCTCACCCGGACCGAGCGGCTCATGATGTCCAACCGTCCCAAAGACCCCAAGACGGCGCGGAACAAAAACGTGCTGGTGGTAGGCGGCTCCGGCAGCGGCAAGACGAGGTTTTTCATTAAGCCAAATCTCATGCAATTACACAGTTCATACGTTGTCACCGACCCGAAGGGCAGCATCGCCGTGGAGTGCGGAAAGCTCATGCTCCGGAATGGCTATAAGGTGAAGATATTCAATTCCATCAACTTCAAAAAGTCCCACCACTACAACCCCTTCGCGTATCTCCACAGCGAAAAGGACATTCTGAAGCTGGTCACGACGCTGATTGCCAACACGCAGGGGGGACGGTAAATCCGGCGACGACTTCTGGCGCAAGGCGGAGACGCTGCTCTACACGGCGCTCATCGGGTATATCTACTACGAAGCGCCGGTGGAGGAACAGAACTTCGCCACCCTCATCGAAATGATCAACGCCATGGAGGTACGCGAGGACGATGAGACCTTTGAGAACAACGTGGATCTGGCCTTCAAGGAGCTGGCAAGCCGGGAGCCGAATCACTTCGCCGTGCGGCAATATAAAAAATACAAATTAGCGGCGGGCAAAACAGCTAAGTCGATCAATATTTCCTGCGGCGCGCGCCTCGCGCCCTTTGACATCCAGGAGCTGCGGGAGATCACGGCGTATGACGAGCTGGAGCTGGACACGCTGGGCGACCGGAAAACGGCGCTGTTTCTCATTATGAGCGACACCGACAGCACTTTCAATTTCCTCATATCCATGATTTACAGCCAGTTATTTAACCTGCTGTGCGACAAGGCGGACGATGTGTACGGCGGCAGGCTGCCTGTCCATGTGCGCTGCCTCATCGACGAGTGCGCCAACATCGGTCAGATTCCCAAGCTTGAAAAGCTCGTAGCAACCATCCGAAGCCGTGAAATCTCCGCCTGTCTTGTCCTGCAGGCCCAATCACAGCTAAAGGCTTTGTACAAGGACAACGCCGACACAATCATCGGCAACTGCGACAGCTCCATTTTTCTGGGCGGCAAGGAGCCCGGTACGCTGAAGGAGCTGAATCAGGCGCTGGGGAAAGAGACCATTGACACCTTCAATACCGGCGAGAGCCGTGGAAGAGAGGTTTCCCACAGTCTGAACTATCAGAAGCTCGGCAAAGACCTTGCCACGATAGACGAGCTGGCGGTGCTGGACGGCGGCAAGTGCATCTTGCAGCTTCGGGGCGTGCGCCCCTTCCTCTCGGATAAGTACGATATCACCAAGCACCCCAATTATAAGTATCTGTCGGACGCGAACCCAAGGAACGCCTTTGATATCGAGAAATACCTCTCCACAAGGCTGGTGCCGAAAGCGGATGAGGTCTACGAGGTGTTCGACGCGGGCTGCGTCTGAGCGCACAAGCCCGCCGCCAACCGCGCGGCGGCTTTTCATATAGATACGGATGAGAAAAGACGCTTCCTCGCTTGCAGGGTCGGAACGAATCCACGAACGAAAATTTGAAAGGAGAAGCCGGAATCGGGGCTGCATCGCAGCTTTCGCTCCGGCTCCTGCTGTATCCGCGAGATTTCAACACAACTAACACCCAATGATTCCGGCAACACAAATATGGAATTTTTTCAACAGCGCTCTGCTGTCGGTGTTCTTCAAACTTTGGTAATTGCCCTTGGCGCAGGTCTCGGCATCTGGGGAGCTACCAACCTGCTGGAAGGCTACGGCAATGACAACCCGGGCGCAAAGTCCCAGGGGATGAAACAGCTCATGGCTGGCGGCGGCGTGGCGCTCATCGGCGTCATTCTCGTTCCCCTGCTCTCCGGCCTGTTCGGTTAATCGTCCGCAAGAATCCTTCGCGGCGTCCGCCCCCTCGGGGCGGGCGCTGCGGAAAGGAGGGTAAAGCCCATTGATTTGATATGGCAGAAATTCACCGAATGGCTGAAGGAGCTGCTGGTCAGCGGCATCATGGACAACGTGAACGGGCTGTTTGACAACGTGAACAGCCGCGTGGCGGGCATAGCCGGGCAGGTGGGCGCTACGCCCCAGGGCTGGAACAGCGGCGTCTACGGCATGATCCGAACGCTGTCGGACAATGTGATTTTGCCCATCGCGGGCGTGATCCTGGCCTTTGTCATGACGCTGGAGCTCATCCAGCTCATTACGGAAAAGAACAATATGCACGACGTGGACACCTGGATGTTCTTCAAGTGGATATTTAAGACCGCCTGCGCCGTGCTCATCGTCACCAACACATGGAACATCGTCATGGGCGTGTTCGAAGCGGCTCAGAGCGTCGTAAACAGCGCGTCGGGCATCATCATATCGGACACGTCCCCTGACGTTCAACGAGCATATCGCGGATTTGAAGCAGCGCTTGCGGAAATGGAGGTCTGGTCGCTGCTGGGGCTGTGGCTGGAGTCCGTGGTCGTGCATCTTTCCATGTGGGCGCTGACCATCTGTATTTTCATCATCTGCTACGGCAGAATGATCGAGATCTACTGCGTGACCTCCATCGCGCCCATCCCCATGGCGACCATGGCCAACCGGGAATGGGGGCAGATGGGCCAGAATTATCTCAGAAGCCTGCTGGCGCTGGGCTTTCAGGGCTTCCTCATCATCGTCTGCGTGGCGATCTACGCGGTGCTGATTCAGAACATCGTGGTGGAGAGCAGCGTCTCGGCGGCCATATGGACCTGCATGGGGTATACGGTGCTGCTGTGCTTTGCGCTGTTCAAGACGAGCTCCCTTGCCAGGAGCCTGTTCCACGCTCACTGACGGAGGTGATGAAATTTGGCATACGTTCTCAATTTAACAAAACGGCAGATTCTGTGCTTCGGCGGCGGCGCGCTCATCGGCGTACCGCTTTTCTTTTTGCTCAAGGGGCATATCGGCAGCAGCGCGGCGGCTCTTTGCATGATGCTGGTCATGCTGCCCTTCTTCCTGCTGGCCATGTATGAAAAGAACGGTCAGCCGCTGGAGGCTCATCCGCAACATCGTGCAGGTGTGCTTCCTGCGCCCCAAACAGCGCCCGTACAGGACGAACAATTTCTACGACCTGCTGAACCGGCAGGATATTTTGACCGGGAGGTCTACGCGATTGTCCACAAACAAAACCCCCGCAAGAAAGCTGACACGCGCCGAGCGAAAGCAGATCGAAGCCGCCATCGCAAGAGCGAACCGAACGGATAAGCGAAAGAGAAATCGGCGCAGGACAGCATCCCGTATCAGCGTATGTTGCCGGACGGCGTCTGCCGCGTAACGGACAGCTACTACACGAAAACCGTCCAGTTTCAGGACATCAACTATCAGCTCACCCAGAACGAGGACAAGACCGCTATCTTCGACGGCTGGTGCGACTTCCTCAACTACTTCGATTCCTCCATCCGCTTCCAGCTCTCCTTCATCAACCTCTCCGCCACGCGGGATACCTACGCCCGGCGCATCGCCATCCCCGCAGGGCGACTGCTTCGACAAGCATCCGCACCGAGTACACCGGGATGCTGCAAAGCCAGCTTGCCCGCGGCAACAACGGCCTCATCAAGACCAAGTACCTGACCTTTGGCGTGGAGGCGGACGGGCTGAAAGCGGCAAAGCCCCGCTTAGAGCGCATTGAAACGGACATCCTCAACAACTTCAAGCGTCTCGGCGTGGCGGCGGAGCCTGAACGGCACGGAGCGGCTGCGGCTGCTGCACGGGATGCTCCACATGGACGAGCAGGAGCCGTTCCGCTTCTCGTGGGACTGGCTGGCACCCTCCGGTCTTTCGGTCAAGGACTTCATCGCGCCCAGCTCCTTTGAGTTCAAGACCGGCAGCAGCTTCGGCGTGGGCAGCAAAACCGGCTGCGTATCCTTCTTGCAGATTTTAGCCCCAGAGCTCAACGACCGGATGCTGGCGGACTTCCTCGACATGGAAAGCTCCCTCATCGTCAGTATGCACGTTCGGTCCGTGGATCAGGTCAAGGCCATCAAGACCATCAAGCGGAAAATCACCGATTTGCAGAAAATGACCATTGAGGAGCAGAAAAAGGCCGTCCGCGCCGGATACGACATGGACATCATCCCCTCGGACCTTGCCACCTACGGCACGGAGGCGAAGAAGCTCTTGCAAGAGCTGCAAAGCCGCAACGAGCGAATGTTCCTTTTGACCTTCCTTGTGGTGAACGTGGCGGACAACAGGCAGCGCCTCGGCAACAACGTCTTTCAGGCGGCCTCCATCGCCCAGAAGTACAACTGCCAGCTCACGCGGCTGGACTTTCAGCAGGAGGAGGGCTTCATGTCCGCGCTGCCGCTGGGATATAACCAGATCGAGATCCAGCGGGGGCTGACCACCTCCAGCGTGGCGATTTTCGTGCCGTTTACCACCCAGGAGCTGTTTCAGGACGGCAAGGAAGCCCTGTACTGCGGGCTGAACGCCCTTTCCAATAACCTCATCATGGTAGACAGAAAGCTGCTTAAAAACCCGAACGGGCTGATCTTAGGCACGCCCGGAAGCGGCAAGTCCTTCTCCGCCAAGCGTGAGATCGCCAACGTGTTCCTCGTCACCGACGACGACATCATCATCTGCGACCCGGAGGCCGAATACGGGCCGCTGGTGGAGCGCCTGCACGGGCAGGTGGTGAAGATCTCGCCCACCTCCACCGACTACCTGAACCCCATGGATTTGAACCTGAATTACAGCGACGATGAGAACCCTCTAAGCCTGAAATCCGACTTCATCCTCTCCCTTTGCGAACTGATCGTCGGCGGCAAGGACGGCCTCATGCCGGTGGAAAAGACCATTATCGACCGCTGTGTGCGCTCTGTCTACCGGGAATACCTGAGCGACCCCCGCCCGGAGAATATGCCGATCCTGGAGGACTTGTATAACGAGCTGCGGCGGCAGGAGGAAAAGGAGGCGCAGTACATCGCCACGGCTTTGGAAATCTACGTTTCCGGCTCCCTCAACGTGTTCAACCACCGCAGCAACGTGAATATCGAAAACCGCGTGGTCAGCTTCGATATCAAGGAGCTGGGCAAGCAGCTCAAGAAGATCGGGATGCTGGTGGTGCAGGACGCGGTGTGGAACCGCGTCACGATCAACCGTGAACAGCGCAAGTCCACCCGCTACTATATCGACGAAATGCACCTTCTGTTGAAGGAGGAGCAGACCGCCGCCTACACCGTGGAGATCTGGAAGCGCTTCCGCAAGTGGGGCGGCATTCCCACCGGCATCACGCAGAACGTCAAAGACCTGCTCTCCAGCCGTGAGGTGGAGAACATCTTTGAAAACTCTGACTATGTGTATATGCTCAACCAGGCTTCCGGCGACCGGCAGATTCTGGCGAAGCAGCTCAACATCTCGCCCCATCAGCTCTCGTATGTGACCCAATCCGCCGAGGGCGAGGGGCTTTTGTTCTACGGCAGCGTGATCCTGCCCTTCGTAGACCGCTTCCCCAAGGATACGGAGCTGTACAAAATCATCACGACCAAGTTATCTGAGCAGGTGCAGACAGAATAGAAACGAAAAAGGATGTGCGAATATGAATAACAACCTGATGATCTTTGAAAACCCGGAGTTCGGTGAGCTGCGCTCCTGCGCATGAACGGCGAGCCGTGGTTCGTGGGCAGAGACGTTGCGATGGCGTTGGGCTATGGCAAGGGAAAGTCTTTGAATAATGCTGTTTCCAAGCACGTTGACGATGAGGACAAAGGGGGGTCACTGAAATGATGACCCCCGGCGGCAAACAGAAAGTTATTATCATCAACGAATCCGGCCTTTACAGTCTCATCCTCTCCAGCAAGCTGGAGCGCGCAAAGAAGTTCAAGCGCTGGGTGACGGCCGAGGTGCTGCCCTCCATCCGCAAGCACGGCGCGTATATGACGGATGCACTTCTCACCCGGATGGATGAGCACCCCGAGCTGATCTCGGAGTATATCGGCAAGCTCCGTGCGGAAAACGCAAAGGCGAACGCCGCGCGGGAGGCGCTGAAAAAGGCGGAGGCCGAGAACGCACGGCTGGCTCCGAAGGCCAGCTACTACGATTCCTTTGTGGGCGTCGAGAGCCTGACCTGTCTCCGCTATACCGCCAAGGAGCTGGGCGTTCCGCAGAAGAAATTTATCGGCTACCTGCTGGAAAAGGGGTATGTGTTCAGAGACCGTCACCGCAGCGACCGTGTATTTGTCAGAGCCGGCAAGCGCAACGACCCGCTGTTTGTGACCAGAGATTTTTACCTTCCCAACGGCACAAAAAAAGCGAATACACCCTCGTCACACCTGCCGGAAAGGCGCATTTTCTGAAAATCGCGGAGAAAATCCGAGTCTGGGAGCCCCGTGAGGTTGCAGAGGGCAAAGACGCCAGCGAACAGGCCGTCTTTGCCGCGTGCGTATGACGATCCAATCCCCACAGAATCGAGGTGATGAATATGGCAAAACGCTCGCCAAGGCTGATTTTCACCGAGGAAGAACGCGCCCTGCCGGAGCTGGAACGAGCTGTCCGCAAGGCGGACAGGGCGGCGGTTAAGCTGGAAAAGGCCGAAGCGAAAATTCCCAAGAAAACCGTTAAGGTCAAAAAGCGCGTTGTGGACAGTGAGAGCGGCAAGGTCACGACGCGCCTTTTCTTTGAGGAGGCGGACAAAAAGCGTCCGCCCTCCAAGCTGGCGCACGCCGCAAGGAAAGCGCCGCTGGATACCGTCCGCAGCGCAGTCCACCGCAAGCTCCGGGAGGAGGGCGACGACAACCCCGGCACGGAGGCGGCGAACACCCTGACCGAGACGGCGGAGCGCACCTGGCGCATTGCGGAATCGGCGCACCGCTCCCATGCGGAAAAGCCCTACCGCAAGGCGGACAAGGCGGAAGCCGCCGCAGACAAAGATAATCTCAAGGCGCTGAACAAACAGTACGAGCAGGAATACGGCAGGGCTTCCAACCCCTATTCCCGCTGGCAGCAGAAGCAGGCCATTAAAAAGGAATACGCCGCCGCAAAAGCGGGGAACGGCGCGAGGAATACCGTCAAAGCGTCCGAGACCACCGCGAAGGCGGCAAAGCGCGCCGCCGAGGGAAGCAAAAAGGCCGGCAGCTTTTTTGTCCGGCACAAGAAGGGCTTCCTCATCGCGGGCGGCGTCGCCGCCGCGATACTGCTGCTCATAACCTGCATTTCCTCCTGCTCCACGCTGTTTCAGGGCGGGGTATCAGGCGTTGCGGCCTCCACCTATCCGCTGGAGGATGCGGATATGCTGGCGGCGGAAGCTGCCTACTGCGCCATGGAGGACGAGCTGCGGGAATACCTGAACAGCTACGAACGCACCCACGATTACGACGAGTACCACTTCGACCTGGACGAGATTGAGCACGACCCCTATGTGCTCATTTCCATGATTACCGCCCTCAAGGGCGGAGAATGGACGATTGACGAAATAGGCGGGATTCTGGAGACGCTGTTTGAAAAGCAGTATATCTTAACGGAAACCGTCGCCACGGAAACCAGATACCGCACCGAAACGCATATCGGCTATTACACCGACGAAAACGGCAATCTGCAAAGCTACGAGTACGAGGCGGAGGTTCCCTACACCTACTATATCTGCCATGTGGAGCTGGAAAACTTCAACCTCTCCCATGTGCCGGTGCATATCATGTCCCACGATCAGCTCTCCATGTACGCCGTGTATATGAGCGTGCTGGGCAACCGCCCCGACCTGTTCCCCGATTCCCCGTATGTGAACCGGTACTACCACACACAGTATGAGAAGTCCGAGATACCCCCGGAAGCGCTGGCAGACGAGCAGTTCGCCGCCATCATCAAGGAAGCGGAGAAGTATCTGGGCTACCCCTATATCTGGGGCGGCAGCACGCCCGCCACCTCCTTCGACTGCTCCGGCTTCGTTTCGTATGTCTACAACAACTGCGGCCTGCATTGGAGCTTCGGCAGGCTGGGCGCGGAGGGGCTGCGGGGCATGTGCGCCTATGTCTCCCCGGAGAGCGCCCGTCCCGGCGACCTTATTTTCTTTGAAAAGACCTACGACACCGCAGGCGCGTCCCATGTAGACATCTATGTGGGCAATAACAGGATGCTCCACTGCGGCGACCCCATTCACTACGCTTCCATCGACACGAGCTACTGGCTAAGCCATTTTCTCCAGTTTGGCAGATTACCTTAACAACAACCATATCAACGCAAAAAGGAGGATGTTATGAACCCGCGACTTGAAAAAGCTGCGTCAGGAGCGCGAGAAGCTGGCGGAAAAGCTCACATCGCTGACCGCACGGCTCAAAGCCCTGGACGAGCAGATTCTGAAGCTGGAAAACACGGATATTGTGGGCATCGTCCGCGAGAACGGGCTGACCATCGAGCAGCTCGCGGCACTGATGGCGATGCTGGAAAAGCGTCCCGGCGGCGCTGCCCGACGAATACAGAAAAAAACGGAGGATTTTGTGGATGAAGAATAAATGGAGTTTTTTTGCCGTGACGCTGGCCGTCGTGCTCTGCATGACGGTCTTTTTCCGTTACCGCTTATGCAGGCGGCGGCGATATGGTCGATTCAACAATGGGCGACCCGACCATGGAAACCCCAACTGCAACCACACAGCCGGAGAATACGAATACCGGTGAGCAGACCCCAAACGGACAGACCCTGACCGTGTTTGTGACCGAAAATGCGGACGGAAGCCATACCATGACCGTCGGGGATCGGAGCTGGACGCTTCCCGCCAGAACGGGAGCAGGCCGGAAAGGTGGTCAACGTCCGCACCCTATTTGAACCTGCGCACCGGCCCCGGCACGGACTACACCGGTCGGGCGTCTGCTCAACGGCGCGGAGGTGGAGGTGCTGGAGGAAAGCAACGGCTGGTACAAGGTGGTCGTGCCGGAGCAGACGGGCTATGTATACGGCAAATACCTTGAGGTCATGAACGCACCGACAGAAAACAGCGGCAACGATACGGATATGGCGGGACTTCTGGAGATACTGCTGCAATATTACACCGCTGCCGGAGGTTCCGCGCCCCTGACCCCGGAGGGCAACCTGACGCTCATGGACGACATTGGCTCCGCTTTCGGCGCAGGCAAGCAGTTCATCACCGTGACGACCAAGGGCGGCAATACCTTTTATCTCATCATCGACCGGGACGATAAGGGCAATGAGAACGTCCATTTCCTGAATCTTGTGGACGAGGCCGACCTGCTGGCTCTGACCAAGGACGGCGAGAGCATCGTCCCCGCCTGCGCCTGCACGGACAAATGCGCCGTGGGCAAGATCAACACGGGCTGCAAGGTGTGCAGAACCAATATGAGCGAGTGCGCGGGCAAGGGAGCAAGCCGCAGAAATTACGCCCCAGCCCGCCGAGCCTGCGGAGACCGCGCCCGAAAAGAAGTCCGGCGGCACGGGTATAATCGCCGTTCTGCTGCTCCTGCTGCTGGGCGGCGGCGGTGCGCTGTACTGGTTCAAGCCCGCAAGCCCAAGGCCGACACCCGCGGGGCGGACGACCTGGACGATTACGACTACGGCGAGGACGAGGAAGATGAGGATTACGAGTTTGAAGCCGAGGACGAGACGGACGCCGGAGAGGATGAAGAAAAGTGACACAGACAGTCAGCACAGAATCGCCCATGGAGCTGTCGCCCCGCGAGAAGCTGATTCAGATCATGAAGCGCGAGCAGGCGCTCATGGTCAAACAGGTGCTTTCCCAGAATCCGAGCTACCGGGGCGGCAAGAAAGCCTTTGAATACTTCATCCGGCAAAAGATCGTAAAAGCCGTGGAAGCGGGCTGCGGGGACGCGGAGTCGCTGCCCGCACCCCAAGCCCGTCAAATCCATCTACTGCGACTTCAAATACTATTTTGACGAATACAGCTACGTAAACTGCGACCTGTATGTGGAGAAGGCCATCGGGGACTGCGGGAACAACACCCTGCGCAAGGAGTTCCTGCGGGCAAAGGGCTGGGACGCGCCGGATGATTTCGATATCAACGATGAGGAGGAATAAAGGAATATGAACGAATACCGATTGGTTGTGTGTGAAAAGCCCTCCGTGGCAAGGAGCATCGCCGCCGTCCTCGGCGCAGGCAGGCGCGGGGACGGTTTTCTTTCGGGCGGCGGCTATCTCGTTTCCTGGTGCTTCGGGCATCTTGCGGAGCTTTCGGACGCAGACGCCTACGACGAAAAGTACGGCAAATGGCGAAGGGAGGACTTGCCCATCCTGCCGAAAAGCTGGCAGTATACCGTGGCGAGGGACAAGCAGAAGCAAATGAACACCCTCCGCGCCCTCATGCACAGAGAGGACGTTTGCGAGGTCGTCAACGCCTGCGACGCCGGGCGCGAGGGCGAGCTGATCTTCCGCACAGTGTATAATCTCAACAACTGCCGCAAGCGCGTGAAGCGGCTCTGGATCTCCTCCATGGAGGATGCGGCGATTCTTCAGGGCTTTGACAATCTCCGCGACGGCGCGGAGTACGACAACCTCTACGCCTCCGCCCTCTGCCGCAGCAAGGCGGACTGGCTGGTGGGTATCAACGCCACCCGCCTGTTTTCCGTGCTGTACCACCGCACCCTGAACGTGGGGCGCGTGGTATCGCCCACGCTTGCGCTGCTGGTGCAGCGGGAAGCGGAGATCAACGCCTTTCAGCCGGAGACCTTCTATACCGTCCATCTGGACTTTGACGGCTTCTCCGCCGCAGGCGGGCGCATGAAGGAGCAGGCTGAGGCGGAGCGGCTTGCCGGGGACTGCAACAGCAAAGCCGCCGCTGTTACCTCCGTCGTGCGGACGGAAAAGACGGAGAAAGCCCCGGCGCTCTACGACCTGACAACACTCCAGCGGGACGCCAATCGCTTGCTGGGCTTCACGGCGCAGCAGACATTGGATTACCTGCAAAACCTCTATGAAAAGAAGCTCTGCACCTACCCCCCTCGCACCGACAGCCGCTACCTCACCGACGATATGGAGGGCGGCGTAAACGCGCTGGCGCTGTGCTGTGCCGGTATCTGCGGCACGGAGCCGCCCGCAGCCGTCTATTCGGGGCAGGTGTGCAGCAGCAAAAAGGTCAGCGACCACCACGCCGTCGTTCCCACCATGGCGGCGGGCGAAACGGACTTGGAAAACTTGCCCGCAGGCGAACGGGAGCTGCTGCGCCTTGTTTCCCGTCAGGTGCTTATGGCGGTCAGCGCGCCCTTCGTCTATCTGGAGACCGATGCAAAAGCTGGACTGCGGCGGGAATGCCTTTTCCGCCAAAGGGGAAAACGGTGGCTCAGCCCGGTTGGAAAGCCTATGCGGATGCGGAGCTTACGGACAAGCCCCTCCCGGAGCTTTCCGAAGGACAGATGCTTTCCGTTTCCTCCTGCGAGGTCAAAGAGGGTAAGACGACCCCGCCGAAGCACTTCACGGAAGATACCCTCCTCTCTGCCATGGAGACGGCGGGCAAAGAGGATATGCCGGAGGATGCGGAGCGGCGCGGGCTGGGAACCCCCGCGACAAGGGCGGCGGTCATTGAAAAGCTGGTGGCCACGGGCTTTGCGGAGCGCAAAAAGGCGAAGAAATCTGTACGCCTCGTTCCCACCGAAGCGGGCGTTTCCCTCATTACCGTGCTGCCCGAACAGCTCCAGTCCCCGCTTTTGACCGCCGAATGGGAGCACCGCCTCAAGGAGATCGAGTGCGGCGAGTTGGGCGCGGACGAGTTCCTCGCCGGCATCTGCGATATGGTCGCAGCGCTGGTTCGGGACGCTGCGCCTGTGGACGGCGCGGGAGGTGCTGTTCCCCCTCCGGCAGACCCGTGGTGGGTAAATGCCCCCGCTGCGGCGCAGAGGTCACGGAGAGCAAAACGGCTATTTCTGCGAGACGGAGCTGCAAGTTCGGGCTGTGGCGGGACAACCGCTTCCTTGCCGCCAAGAAGATCAGCCTGACGAAGAAGATGGCTTCCTCGCTCCTGACGCAGGGACGCGCCTACGCCAGCGGTATCTACTCCGAGAAAACCGGCAAGACCTACGACGCATTCATCGTGCTGGAGGACGACGGCGCGCGTTCCTCCTATAAGCTGGACTTCACCAAATGACCCTCGCAGGCTCCCGCACGGGCGTTTTCATTCCCCTGCGGGAGCCGCTGTTTTTACCATGATCCAAAGGAGGTATGCACCCAATGGCTGAAAAACAGACCAACAAGGAACGGCTCAAGGATATCACCGACAGCATCGAGACGGGCATAAAGGAGCTGTTTGAGAGCGACAGATACAGGCAGTACCTTGCCACCATGAGCCGCTTTCACCGCTACAGCGTTAACAACACCATGCTCATTTATATGCAGCGCCCCGACGCCACCCATGTGGCCGGCTTCAACAAATGGCGCGATCAGTTCGGAAGAAACGTCAAAAAAGGGCGAAAAAGGCATCAAAATCATCGCTCCTACACCCTTCAAGAAGAAAATCGAGCAGGAAAAGTTAGACCCCGACACCAAGCTCCCCCTGCGGGACGAGAACGGCGATATTATCACGGAGGAAAAGACGGTGCAGATCCCCATGTACAAGCCCGTGGTGGTGTTCGACGTGCAGCAGACCGCAGGTAAGCCCCTTGCCGGAGCTGGCGGCGAACCTTACGGGGACGTGCAGAATTACGGGGTGTTCATGGAAGCTCTGCGCCGCAGCGCGCCCGTCCCCATCTTCTTTGAGAAGCTGGCGGAGAATATGGACGGTTACTTCTCCGTGGACAAACAGCGCATCGCTGTCCGCGAAGGCATGAGCGAGGTGCAGACGGTCTGCGCCGCCGTCCATGAGATCGCCCACCCAGGCTCCACAATAAGGACGAAATCGGAGAAAAATATCAGGAGATTGAGCTGTTCGGCAAGCCTGCGCTGTTTTCAAACGGGCGCATCGACCGGGATAAGCTGCCGGAGGGCTTGTATGCGTATGACCTGCGCGGCTCGGATTACGATCCGGGTATGCCGGTAACGCTTGAAAGCCATGTCACCGTCAATCACGCCGCCTCTGTCATCACAGCAGCGCCAATTGAGCTGCCGGAGCAGGGCTTTTTGTATCTGGGCGAGGACGGGCTGAACTTCACGGGCGGCGAGCAGACCGTGAAGGAGTTTTTGCACGCACAGTACCCGGAAAAGGCAAAGCTCTCCCGCGCCGCCGAGGAGATTCAGGCGGAGAGCATCTCCTTCGCCGTCTGCGCCTATTACGGCATTGAGACAGGCGAAAACAGCTTCGGGTATCTGGCGACCTGGGCAAAGGACAGGAGCTGACCGAGCTTCGCGCATCGCTGGAGACCATCAACAGACCCTCATCCTCCCTGATTACGGATATCGACCGCCATTACGCGGAAATCTGCAAGGAGCGTGGGCTGGACAAGGAGACGGAGAGACTTACAGCCCAGCCTGTGCAGGAGATCGCCGTGCAGGAGCCGGAGCCGGTCACAGCGCCGGACAACGGCTGCGTCCCCGACCCTGCAATTTCTGTTGAGAGCATGAACGCCTACGGCTACACCGATTCCAATATGCTGCCGCTGACAAAGGAGCGTGCGCTGGAGCTCATGGAACGGGATGTAAGCGTGTATATGCTTCACACGGACAACACCGAGGCCATGGCCTTCGATGCGGAGGAAGTTCGCAGCTTTGACGGTATCTTCGGCGTGGAAGCCTCCGAATGGGAGACGGTCAAAGACCGCTTCGCACCGCCGGACTATGAAAAGGCGTTCCTCAGTAACCCCGCCGACAGCTTTGCCATCTATCAGCTTCGGGATAATGACGATACGGCGCAGCTTCGCTTTATGAACGCCGAGTATCTGGCGCAGAAGGGGCTTTCCATTGAAAAGGAAAATTACGCCGCCGTCTACGCGGGAAACCTTGACCGCAGGGGCGATACGCAGGACAGGTTGAACGAGCTGTATGAGACCTTCAACCTCCGCCGCCCGGAGGAATTTCGCGGCCACAGCCTGTCCGTCAGCGACATCGTGGCGCTGAAGCAGAACGGCGTGGTATCCTGTCATTACGTTGATTCCCGGGGTTCAAGGCGCTGCCCGACTTCCTCAAGCCGGAAAACTATCTCAAAAACGCGGAGATGGCCATGGAGGACGACTACGGCATGATCGACGGCGTTATCAACAATGGGCCGAAGCAGACCGTGGCTGAGCTGGAGGAACAGGCAAAATCCGGCAAGCCCGTCTCCCTCATGGAGCTGGCGCAGGCGGTGCGCCGGGAACAGGCGCAAGCGGCACGGCAGGAGAAGAAGCCCTCCGTGCTGGCAAAGCTCTGTCCTCCCGTCAACGAGCCGAAAAAGACAGCGCGTTCAAAGCGCGCGGAAAGAGAGCTGCTATGATGAATTTTTACCAACGATGAAATGAACCTCATGTGCATCTACCAGAGCGACAGCCGCAGCGGGCTGATTGCCACCCTCACCGAAATGCGCGGATACCTGGACGAGGACGAAGCCCAGCTGCGGGAGCTGACCGACAGCGCCCTGCAAAAGCTGGACGAAATCACCGATGAGGACTTCGCAGCGCTGGAGCTGGTGCCTGACTTCGACACGGACGAATAAGGCGGATGCGGCGGGAGCGGCCTTCGGGTCGCTCCCGCTTTGCTCCCGCGATTCTATTTCCCAAAATCGAAAAAATATTGATTTTGGGAAATAGAACGGGTATAATAAGAGTAGAGGTGATGAATATGAAACTGATAGACCGAGGTATGTATCTCCGGAAGCTAATTGGAGTGATCGGTACGCCGGACATCAAGGTAGTCACAGGCGTCCGACGCAGCGGAAAGTCAAAGCTGTTGGAAGCTGTCAAGGGGTATGTAGAAGCAAATATCGCGGACGCAAATATCGTGCATATCAATTATAACCTGACAAAGTACGAGAAGTTCAAGGACTACCATGTCCTGAACGAATATATTGAAAGCTCCTATGTCGATGGCAAGCAGAACTTTGTTCTGATTGACGAGGTGCAGATGTGTCTGGGTTTTGAGCTTACCATCAACAACCTCCATGCGCAGGAAAGATTCGACATCTATATTACAGGCTCAAACGCTTTCCTTCTGAGTTCAGACCTTGCCACTCTCTTTACGGGTCGGACTTTTTTGAAGTGAAGGTGTTCCCGTTTTCTTTCAGCGAGTTCTGCGAGTATTATTCCCTTTACGGACAGGTATGCCGCTTTTTCCCGGTATCTGAGAGAGGGCGGCATGGCCGGATCGTACCTTTATCAAGACCCGGAAGCCAAGTACGACTATATCGCGGATGTATTCGATACATTGATCGTCAGGGACATACGGCAGAAATATAAAATCCGCAACCCGATCCTGATGAACCGCATTGTCGATTTTCTCATGGACAATATCTCAAATCTCACGTCTGCGAGAAATATTGCGATGCCCTCACAGGCAACAAGGATAAAATCAACCACAAGACCGTCGGGAACTATATGCAGTATCTGTGCAACGCCTTTGCTTTCTATCGCGTTCGCAGGTATGACATTCAGGGGAAAAAGTATCTGGCATCCAGCGATAAGCTGTATCTGAGCGACCACACCTTCCGGTATGCGAAGCTGGGAACCAAGAATCTGGATTATGGGCGCGTACTGGAAAACATCGTTGCTATTGAACTGCTTCGGCGCGGATATGAGGTCTATGTCGGGGTCTTATACAAGAAGGAGATAGATTTTGTTGCCATCAAGCGCAACGAAAAGCTCTATATTCAGGTTTCAGACAACATCAGCGACGAAAAACCTTTGAGCGCGAAGTAAACCCCCTTCTTCAAATCAAGGACGCTTATCCGAAGCTGGTACTCGCCAGGATCAGAGATGAAGCGTACCAGTATGAGGGCGTTCAGATCATCGATATTGCGGACTGGCTGGCAGAACAGCCGTCTATTTCCCCAAAAAATGAAAATAATCTGATTTCGGGAAATAGAACATCGACATACAGGCGAAAGCGTCCCGTTTCCTGCATAGGATTCGGGACATTTTCGGATATACCGCCCTTACATAGAGCGTCCGATCAGGGCGCTCTAAATTTTGTCATAAAGGGAGGATCAATATGCCGAGCAAGCTGCAAACGTATATGCAGATGGCGGACGAGGCGCAGCGGCAGATCACCGGCAGCTACCGGGGCTGGACGGGCTTTCTCACCACCGCCGCAAGGCTCTACAAATACCCCCTACGCCGAGCAGGTCATGATCCACGCCCAGCGTCCGACGCCACCGCCTGCGCGGAGTACGACTTCTGGAACGAAAAGATGGGCCGGTATGTCCGCAGGGGCTCCAAGGGCATCGCCCTCATCGACAGCAGCGGCGAAAGGCCGAGGCTTCGGTATGTGTTCGACGTGTCTGACACGGGCGGCAGGGAGTTTCCCAAGAGCCGCTACCTGTGGGAATACCGGGAGGAACACGCGGACGCGGTAAGCGCCATGCTGGAAAGCCGCTACGGTGTGGACGGAAAAGGAGGGCTTCCTGACCAGCTTGAGCGCATCGCGTCTCAGCTTGCGGAGGAATACTGGCGGGACTATAAGCGGGATATCCTCGCCATCGTTGACGATTCCTTTCTTTACGGGTATGATGAGGTCAACGTAGGAGCGGCTTTTTCAAAGCGCCGCCGCCGTCAGCATTGCCTACTCGCTCATGTCCCGCTGCGGGCTTGAAGCGGACGACCGCTTCGAGCATGAGGACTTCCTGAGCATCTTCGATTTCAACACCCGGAAGCAGCCGCCGAGCTGGGCACGGCGGTGAGCAGGATCAACGGAGAAGTGCTGCGGCAGATCGAAGTCACCATCAAGAATTACGAGCGCGAGAAACTCGCGGAAAGGAGCCGGAACCATGACAGAGCTGACCTACACCAAGAACAGGGACTACCTGATTCCCGACCTGACGCTGAGCGAGACGCCGGAGGACGCGAGACCCCTGGGCAAGTACGGGAGACTGCGCAGGAGCTACCTTCAGGAGCACAGACCGGGGCTGTACAGCCGTCTGGTGCTGTCGGAGAAGCTGTTCCCGCACCTGCGGAGATCGACGAGACGGCGAACAGCCGTCTGGAGCAGATGATGCCCCAGCTGGCGGAGTCGGCGGGCGCGACGGAGGAGCTGAAAGCCCGCGACCAGATGAAATGGGTGGGGCTGATGAACAGCCTGAAGGCGCAGGCGGAGGAGATCATTCTCAGCGAGCTGGTGTACAACTGACCAATGACGCGCCGGAAGCGGAACCGGCGCAGCCTCCGATACCGCAGGCATACCAACTGAGCCTGTTCCCCACGGAGGAAGAGCAAATCGCATATATCGCAGAAGCGGAGAGCGTCAATTACGCGCCTCCGCTTTTTCCATGTCCATCCCGCAGGCGGATATCGACCACATTCTGCGTATGGAGGGCAACGCCGACTATGCCCGCATGAAGATCGCCACGGAGTTCTCCAAGGGCAAGAGCGTGGAAGAAATCGCGGCGTTTCTTCAAAGCAGCTTCCACGGCGGCAACGGCATCGTCACCGAAAACGGCAGATATTCCGCCTGGTACGCCGAGGACGGCATCCACATCGCCAATGGGGACGCGGCAAGATACCTGACCTCCGCAAAGGTCGTAAGCTGGCAGGAGGCGGCGGAGCGCATCGGACAGCTTTTGGAGCAGGGCGAATACGCCGCCAATGTGGAGCTTGCGGAAGCGCCGGGGCATGAGCGCGCGGGAGCTGGCGCAGTCCGTATGGTATCTACGGCAGGATTTAAGTGAAAAGGCGCGGGCGCAGGGCTATCTCTCCTGCCTGTCGGATATGCGGGGCGGCGGTTTCCCGGAGGAAACGGCGCGGCTTGCCGAGCGGCTGAGAGACCCTGCGTTCCGTGAAGTCCTCATGGACGATTTTGCACAGCTCCGATCCGACTACCGGGAGGACAGGAGCCTGCTGCGCTTCCATTACCACAAGCCGGACAAAATCGAGCTGGGCCTGCGGGAGCTGTCCCTGCCCCTGCAGGGAGTACCGCACCGAAATGGCGGAGATCCCCGCCGTGCAGCGGTTCATTACGGAGGACGAGATCGCCGCGACCCTGACCCGCGGCAGCAATATTGAAGGGAGCAAGGGACGCATCTACGCTTATTTCAAAGAGAAACACAGCCCCAAAGAGCAGGCGGACTTCCTGAAAGACGAATACGGCATTGGAGGCAGCTCCCACGCGGTATCCGGCGCGTCCCACAGCGGCGAGGATCACAGCGGCAAGGGCGTCGTGCTGAAAAAGCAGGACTGCCCGGAAATTCAACTGAACTGGGCGAACGTCGCCAAGCGTATCTCCGAGCTGATCCGCAAAGACCGTTTCCTGACCCCGGAGGAAAAGACACAGTACGAGCAGCTTCAGCGGCAGACCGCAGCGCGAAGCGCAGCATGGAATGACTACAACGCCGTAAAGGAAGCCCACCCGGACAACATCGTGCTGTTTCAGGTGGGCGATTTCTTTGAGTTGTACGGCGAGGACGCAAAGCAGGCGGCGGGGCTGCTGAATATGAACCTGACCACCCGCAATATCCCCGGTGCCGGGCGTGTGGAGATGTGCGGTGTACCGTCGCACAATTTAGAGATGTATGTAGAGAAATTGCGCGATAAGTATGATGTGACGATTGCCGAAGCGCCAGACTTTAGAGGTGAGCGCCGCGTCTATACCATGCGCTCCGTTGACCATGAAGCAGAGGCCGCCATTGACGCATACGAAGCCGAGTTTGGCGCAGACGGTACGAGGGTATTCCGCGATCCTGCCGCAGAGCAGCCACAGCCCACGGTAGCAGAGCTGTTTGAGGGGTATAAGCTGACCGTGGGCAACGCGCTTGTCGCGGATGATGCTTTCCTCAACGCCTGCCACAACTCTGACAGGGAGAACGCCTATCTGGAGGGTGCGGCGGCAATCCGGCGCATTGTCATGGAATCCGGTGATTTGCAGCTCACACGGCTTTATTTCGATATGTCCTCCTTCCACAACCGGCTCCATCAGGAGCTTTTGGACGAGCTGTACCCCACGATGGCAGCCACGGTCACGCCCTCGCCCTACAAAGGTAACACAGGAGGACATCGACGCGGCCTTGCAGAGCTGGAACGGCAGGATTGAAAGCAAGCACGCAGTGGTCCGCTATATGAAAGATCATGCCCGCGACCGGGACACCGCCGCATGGCTGGCACGGGAGTACGGCTTGAAGGATACCTCTAAACCGCTGCAAATCTCCGTGGGCAATTCCGAGCCGGTCACGCTGTCATGGGCAAAGGTGCAGCGGCGCATTGCGCAGCTCATTCAATCCGATAGCTTCTACACCGAGCAGGAGCAGGACAACTTTGACAATATTGACCCCATCGCCATCCGGGAAGCGCTTGCTGAACGCGGTATTGTAAATGGGCAGATTGTGGATGCGGAGGCTAATCGCAACAGCCCCTTCGTCCGGCAGGTCATGGCGGATGTGGAGCGGATCGCGGCGCAGGAAGCGCAGGAAAAAATGGCACAGCAGGAAGAACCTGCCCTCGATCCCGCAGACCGCTTTCATGTGGTGAGCCTTGACCGGGGATTCCGTACCCTGTACGCCGTGTGGGACGACGAGACCCACGGCTACTATGTGGACGCAGACGGCGTGACCGAGGAATTTACAAGCGAATGGCAGGCAGAGGCGTACCGGCTGGAGCTGCAAGGACAGGCGGAGCAGGCGCTCACGGAACGTGCAAAGGGGCTTAGCTCCGACTTCTGCCGGAGTGAATACGGCTCAGAGGCGGATTTCAGCAATCCGGCAAAAATCGGCGTCGCTTACACTACTATCACCGACGATGAGATTCCCGTTCAGGTGAATATCGACCTTGTGAACTATCGGCTGGAGCGCTATCTGGATGATGAGCATCTGGAAACCCGGCAGTACGGCTCTTTGCAAGAGATTATTACCAACGAGCTGGAAAATCTCGATTTCAGCGACCTCATTCATGTTTCGGATGAGGACATGGAGCAGCAGCACCGCCGGCACGCGCCGGAGGAAACAGCTCCTGCCCGCAGAGAGAACCGTTCCCGTATTCCGTAGGGGATACGGTGTATCTGGAAAACGGCAAGCCGTATATTATTGAGAGCATCGGCGTCTTTGATATTACCCTCAGCGACCCGACGCTTTTCTATCCATCTCCCGTGCGGAGAGCAGGAGAGCTTCGCGCGGCTCATGGAGCGGTATCCGCAGCCGGAAAAAACCGCCGCAGAGAATACGGCTGTCCCCGAAAAAGAACCAAACCACACCTACCCGAGGAAACCGTGGCGGTGTATCCCGGTGACAAAAATAACCTCTCCTATGATGTGGAGATTCGCACTCTGCGCTTTGACGAGCCGGAGCATGACCCGCCCTCTGCGGAACCTGTCGAGCCTGAACCTCCTGCTATGAACGAGGAAGAAAGGCTGATTCTGGAGCATGAAGGTCGAGCGGCACTCTCGGAAATGGGAGAGTTTGTGCCTGATTTTGATGATGCCATCTCTCAGGCCGAGATCGACGAGCCTCCCACACACCGTCATGCGGTATCCATTTCCATTGACGGCGAGTGGCAGGGCTTTCCCAGTGCCGACGCTGCGGAGCAGGCCGCTTATGCGGACTTCAAGGCAGCAAGCCACCGCAACGCGCAGAATTTCCACATCACCGATGATGCCCTCGGCGTCGGCGGCGCAAAAGCAAAGTTTCGGGCAAATATGGCAGCTATCCGCCTCCTGCAAGAGCTGGAGTTTGAGGGCTTGCAGGCCAGCCCGGAGCAGCAGGAAATTCTCTCCCGCTATGTGGGCTGGGGCGGGCTTGCGGACGCTTTTGATGAAAGCAAAGGATAACTGGAAAGGACTGAATTTGCGGAGCTGTACGCCGCGCTATCCCCGGAGGAATACGCCGCCGCCAGAGCGTCCACGCTGAACGCCCACTACACCAGTCCCACCGTTATCCGCGCCATTTACGACGCGGTGGAGAACATGGGCTTCCAGACAGGCAACATTCTGGAGCCCAGCATGGGCGTGGGCAATTTCTTCGGTATGCTGCCGGAGAGCATGAAAAGCAGCAGGCTCTACGGCGTGGAGCTGGACAGTATTACCGGTAGAATCGCAAAGCAGCTCTATCCAAAGGCGGATATTACCGTGGCCGGCTTTGAAACCACCGACCGAAAGGACTTCTACGACCTCGCCGTGGGCAACGTGCCGTTTGGACAGTATCAGGTCAGCGACCGGGCTTTTGACAAGCTCGGTTTTTCCATTCACAACTACTTTTTCGCAAAAGCGCTGGAGCAGGTGCGTCCTGGCGGCGTGGTGGCCTTCGTCACCTCCCGCTACACCATGGACGCCAAGGACAGCGCCGCAAGGGAAGTATATTGCCCAGCGCGCGGACTTCCTCGGCGCGATCCGCTTGCCCAACAACGCCTTCAAAGCCAACGCCGGTACGGATGTCGTTTCGGATATTATCTTTCTTCAAAAGCGGGACAGACCCATTGAGATCGAACCCGATTGGGTACACACGGGTATCTGGCGAAACCCGGAGCGAATGCGGACGGCTTTGCCATCAATCAGTATTTCATCGACCACCCGGAGATGATTTTAGGCAGACAGACCTCGGAAAGCACGCAGTACGGCAGGCAGGACTTTACCGTTGTGCCCATCGAGGGCGCAGACCTTGCGGAGCAGCTCAGCGCCGCAATTCGGAATATCCGTGGAATCTACGCGGAAGCGGAGCTGCCCGATCTGGGCGAGGATGAGACCATCGTGGAGACCATCCCGGCAGACCCGAATGTGCGGAACTTCTCCTACACCGTGGTGGACGGGGAGCTGTACTACCGGCAGAACAGCATCATGACCAAGCCTGACTTCAACGCCACCGCAAAGGAGCGTGCCAAGGGCATGGTGGAGCTGCGGGACTGCGTGCAGAAGCTCATCTCTGAGCAGATGGACGGCTTTATTTCGGATGAAACCATCCGGCAGACGCAGGCGGAGCTGAATACCCTCTACGACGGCTTCACCGCAAAGTACGGGCTTATCAACTCCCGCGCCAATTCCCTGGCCTTTGCTGATGACAGCTCCTATTTTCTGCTCTGCTCTTTGGAGGAGCTGGACGAGGAACGCAACCTGAAACGCAAGGCAGATATGTTCACCAGGCGAACCATACGGGCGCACGAGGCCGTGACCAGCGTGGACACACCGCTTCGGAGGCGCTGGCGCTGTCCATCTCCGAAAAAGCCTGCGTAGATATGGAGTATATGTCTAAGCTCACCGGCAAAAGCCAAGACGAACTGATCAATGAGCTGAACGGCGTTATCTTCCTCGACCCTGTGCACGGGGGAGTGGCAGACAGCGGACGAATATCTCTCCGGCAACGTCCGGCAGAAGCTGCGGGAGGCGGAGCAGGCGGTGCAGGACAGCCCCGGCTACCAATAACGTGGAAGCACTGAAAGCCGCGCAGCCAAAAGACCTTGATGCTTCGGAAATCGAGGTGCGGCTGGGCGCAACGTGGATCGACCCCTCGTATATCCGGGAAGTTCATGTGGGAGACCTTCGAGACCCCCCTTCTACCAGCAGCGCATGATCGACGTGAACTATTCCGCCTTCACCGCCGAGTGGAACATCAGGAACAAGAACGCGGTCAGTTACAGCAATATTGCCGCATATATGACCTACGGCACGGAGCGCGCAAACGCCTATAAGATTCTTGAAGATACCCTGAATCTGCGGGATGTGCGTATCTACGATACCGTAAGCACGATGCGGACGGCAAAGGAGCGGCGCGTCCTCAACAGCAAGGAAACCACCCTGGCCGCGCAAAAGCAGCAGGCCATCCGGGATGCTTTCCGCGACTGGATTTGGCGCGACCCCGACAGGCGGCACACCCTGGTCGCAAGGTACAACGAGCTGTTCAATTCCACCAGACCCCGCGAGTATGACGGCAGCCACATCACCTTTGCGGGCATGAATCCTGCCATCACCCTGCGGGAACATCAGAAAAATGCCATCGCCCGCGAACTGTACGGCGGAAATACACTCCTGGCCCATGAGGTGGGCGCGGGCAAGACATTTGAAATGATTGCCGCAGCGATGGAGAGAAAACGCCTGGGCCTGTGCCGGAAATCCCTCTTTGCGGTACCAAACCACCTGACGGAGCAGTGGGCGTCGGCGAGTTCCTGCGGCTCTATCCCTCCGCCAATATCCTTGTGGCCACCAAAAAGGATTTTGAGACACGTAACCGCAAGAAGTTTTGCGCCCGCATTGCCACCGGCGACTATGACGCCGTTATCATAGGCCACAGCCAGTTTGAGCGCATCCCCATGTTTCCAGGAACGGCAGGAGCGTTTGCTCTTGCAGGAGCAGATTTGGGAGATCGAGCGACGGCGTTGCAGAACTCAAGGCCAGCCGCGGCCGAGCGCTTTACCATCAAAGCTGGAGCGGAAAAAACCAAAAAAAATCCCTTGAAACCAAGCTGGAAAAGCTCCAGGCCAGCCCCGAAGGACGATGTTGTGACCTTTGAACAGCTCGGTGTAGACCGGCTCTATGTAGACGAGGCGCACAGTTTTAAAAACCTGTTCCTTTACACAAAAATGCGGAATGTGGCGGGGCTTTCCACCACCGACGCCGAGAAGTCCTCGGATATGCTCTTGAAAATGCCGGTACATCGACGAGCAGACCGGCAGCCGGGCGGCATCGTGTTTGCGACTGGTACGCCGGTTTCGAACAGCATGACGGAGCTTTACACGATGCAGCGCTATCTCCAGCATGACACGCTGGGCGCGTCTGGCCTGGTCCCACTTTGATTGCTGGGCCTCCGCCTTTGGAAACCACCACCGCCATCGAGCTTGCGCCGGAGGGTACGGGCTACCGGGCGCGGACGCGGTTT
>VOFC01000412.1_pt1 | contig 56000 bp, 68 predicted proteins | sample 5384161 | NCBI WGS metagenome assembly VOFC01 (sample SAMN12384722, study PRJNA508395) | human gut metagenome | isolation source: healthy gut B | host: Homo sapiens | reverse complement strand
TGCCCGGGCGCAGGCCATCGGTCTCATCAATGCGCACCTTGACCGGGTAGGTGGTGGTGCCGCCGTTGGAGGTACCCTTCATGGAAACACGGGTCACAACGCCGGTATAGGTCTTGTCCGGCACGGCATCCGCCGTGACCTGCACGCTCTGACCCACCGACAGGCTGCTGACCTGCAGCTCGTCCACGTTCAGGGTCATCTCCAGATAGCTCAGGTCAAAGATCGTGCACAGGTCCGAGCCGGCGGACAGCGCGTCCCCGGCCTTGGCATTCTTTTCAATAATGGTGCCGCTGATGGGCGAGGTGATGGTGTAGTTGTTCATGGCCTCCTGCAGATTGTCCATGTTCAGCTCTGCGCTGCGCAAGGTCTCGGCGGCGGACTGGATGGCCTCGGTAAGGTCCTCGCCGCTGATCTGCAGCACGATATCGTCCTTGTTCACGGCTCCGCCTTCCGGCACATTGATGGCCGTCACGGTACCAGCGGCAAGGGCAGTCAGGGTGCGCTCCGCCTGATACTCAAAGCACTTGGCGGCAATGCAGTTCACGCCATTGATGGTTGCCGTTTCAAAGGTGAGCACGAAGTCCACATCGGAGCGGACGGTGCGGCGGGAAGCTTCCAGCTTCTTTGCGGCGCAGGGTCCAATGAAGCACATACGGGCCTCGGGGTCCTTCTGCTTCATCATGCGGGCGGTGAACACCATGGGGGTCATGGTCATGGAGATGTTCTTGGCAAGATCCGGGAAAGCGGTCTTTGCCATCATGCTCCATGCCGGGCAGCAGGAAGTTGCCATGAAGTTGAGCTTCCCGGGCACTTCCTCCAGGAAGTCGTGGGCCTCGTCCACGGTACACAGGTCGGCACCGATGGCGACTTCGACGACATCGTAGAAGCCCACGGCCTTCAGGGCGGCCTTCAGCTTGCCGGTGGAAGCCAGACCCGGGAACTGGTTGATGAAGGCGGGAGCCACCAGCGCGTAGATGCGGTCGCCGCGGTTGAAGCCCTGGATCAGCTGATAGATCTGGCCCTTGTCGGCAATGGCACCGAAGGGGCAGTTCACCAGACACTGGCCGCAGGAGACGCACTTGCTGTAATCGATCTCGGCACGGCCCAGCTCATCGGAGTGGATGGCACCCATGCCGCAGGCTGCAGCGCAGGGACGCTCGGTCTTGACGATGGCGTTGTAGGGGCACACGCCGACGCAGCGGCCGCACTTGATGCACTTGTCCTGATCGATGATGGAACGGCCGCTCTCCCATGTGATGGCCTTCTTGGGGCACACTTCCATACAGGGGTGGGCAAGGCAGCCCTGACACAGGTCGGAGACCTTGACCAGCTTTTCCGGGCAGCGGTTGCAGGCAAACTTGATCACGTTCACCAGCGGGGGATCATAATACTTATCGGCGATGGAGGCGTCCTCCAGACCGGAGACGACGCTGTTGTGCTCGTCCATGCGGCGGGTGGGCAGGCCCATGGCCAGACGCACACGCTCCTCAACGATGGCGCGCTCCAGGAAGATGTCCTTGCGCAGCTTGCCTTCCTCGCCGGGGATGATGGTGTAGGGGATCTTGCGCATCAGGTGGTTGGCCTGCTCGCCCTTGACGTTGGCGTAAGCCATGCGTGCCACCTCGGTGAACACCTGACGGCGGATCTGGATGACCGTGGTATTGATTCCTCTGAAACTCATTCCAATTCTCTCCTTGCTTTGCTAAAAACAAACGGGCTGCACCCGGCTGCCGACAGTGTTCTGCCGCGCAGGGCGGGCGCGTTACAGGGCACATTGGTAACGCACTGCTGCAAACAGCGCTGTGCCCGGGATGATCCACCTTCATTTTAGCATAAAGCGTGCCGTATGAAAAGGGATAAAACGCAAAATTTGTTAAAAATTTGTTGTATTCGTCCTCGTGTACAGAATCAACAATTTTAAGCGCGTAAACTCAGCAAAGTGCTGCACGGACGCGCTCGCCGTCGTATTCGCCCAAGCGTACATGCACGATCTGCCCGCTCTCGTGGCCGGGGGCGGACACCACCACCGGAATGTACAGCCGGGTGTAGCCAGTGAACAGCGTGCCGGAAAGCGGGGTCTCCAGCAGCACATCGTCCTCGGTGCCCACATAGGCGGCCAGCACTTCGCGGCGCACCTCCTCGGCGATGCCGTTCATCACGCGGCTGCGCTCCTGCTTTTCCCGCTCGTGCACCTGCTCCGGGAAATCGTAGGCCGGGGTGCCGCTGCGGCGGGAGTAGGGGAACACATGCACCTTGAGAAAGCCGATCTTTTTCAAAAATTCGCAGCTCTCTTCAAAATCGGCCTGCGTCTCGCCGGGGAAGCCACAGATGCAGTCGGTGGTAAAGCTGACCGGGCGCGCACCGTAGGCGGCGCGGATCTGGTCCACCACCTGTGCGTACTGCTCGGCAGTGTACACGCGGCGCATCCGGCGCAGGGTGGCAGTGCAGCCGCTCTGCAGGCTCAGGTGGAACTGCGGGCAGAGCTTTTCCACGGCGGCAAGGCGGGTGATGAACTCCGGCGTGAGCATATCCGGGTCCAGACTGCCCAGACGGATGCGCTGGATGCCCTCCACCTGAGCACAGTGCTCCACCAGCTCCACAAGGTTGGTGCCGGTATCCAGACCGTAGCTGGGCAGGGAGATGGCGCTGAGCACCACCTCGCGGTAGCCGGAAGCCGCCAGCTGGCGCAGTTCGGCAAGGATGCTGGCTTCGTCGCGGCTGCGCACCGGGCCGCGGGCCCGGGGGATGACACAGTAGGCGCACTGGCGGTTGCAGCCGTCCTCTACCTTGATAAAGGCACGGGTGTGGGTCTCGAACCGCTCCACGGGCAGCTCTTCAAATTTTTCGCCGCGCTGGTGGGGCGTGATGGCCACAATGCGCTCGTGGCCGTCCAGCAGCTTGAGAACGTTATCTAAAATGGCCTTGCGGTCGCCGTTGCCGCACACAAGGTCGGCCTCGGTGAACTGGGCGGCTTCCTCCGGGAAAGCCTGCGGGTAGCAGCCGGTAAGCACCGTGACCGCGCCGGGGTTCTCGCGCTTTTTGCGGCGCAGCCACTTGCGGCTTTTCTGGTCGCCAAAGTTGGTCACGGTGCAGCTGTTCACCACAAAAACATCCGCAGGCTCGTTCTCCTGCGCAATGGTAAAGACCGTTGGCGCGGAACATCTGTTCCAGCGCGCCGGTCTCGTTCAGGTTGACCTTGCAGCCAAGGGTATAAAAACAAACTCGCATGAGGGGGTATCCTTTCGACAAAAAACGGGGTGGTGTTTGCATTGCTCTTTATTATATATCACAGCGGCGGTGCGGCGCAAGACCGGATGCACAGCAGCAGGCACTTTTTTGCTGGAAAGCGGGCAAAACAAAAAGAGACGGGCAAACGCCCGTCTCTCAAAGAGAACTTTAGAAAAATTATTTAGTGGACTTAACGGTGACTTCCAGATACTTGTACTCTTTACCAGTCTCTGCGTCCTTAGCGGTCTTATACTCGGCCTTTTCCACAGCGAAGTCGGAGAGACCATTAGCGGCCAGATTGGTCATCAGGAAGCTGTTCAGATAAGCGCCGTTTGCATCAGCAGGCCATACGACCAGCTTCTTTTTGTTCAGCTCTGCAACAGCAGCCTGGAACTCCTTGGTAGAATCCTTAGCGGCGACTACCTTGATAGGAGTGGTGGAGAAAGCACCGCAGCCGGTGAACATGGAAGCACCTGCAGCAGCAACAACGGTCAGACCAGCCATCTTCAGGAAAGAACGACGAGACAGAATCATAATAGTATCCTCCTAAAAAATAATTCCACAAATTAAAGCAATACGGCCTTTTTGGGCCATCTCCAATTTACACTATAAGGTGGGCAAAAGTCAAGCCCTTTTGTAGAAAAAGACAAAATAAAAAATGCAGGCTGCGGTGCGGGCGCAGGATATTCTAAACAAAAAGGCCCCTGCATACTCTCTCAGCAAGAGACATTGCGCAGGGAGGGACCGAAATGGAGCGGAAAAACTTGGCGCTTTTGTGTGCAGGGGTGGTGTGCTTCTGGCTGTTTGCACTGGCCTTTGGCACGGCGCAGGGCAATGGGCTGCGGCAGCAAAACCCGGCGGTGCAGGCGGCTGCAGACCAGACCCAGCCGGTGCAGCCCGCGGCGGCACAGCCTGCCTTGGAGCTGCCCTGCCGCGCCGCCTGCCTGATCGACCAGCAGACGGGCGCTATATTATATGAAAAGAACGCCGACCAGCAGATGCCCATTGCATCCATTACCAAGGTAATGACCCTGCTGCTCACCTTTGAAGCCGTGCACGACGGCCGCATTGCCATGGACACGCTGGTGCCGGTAAGTGAACACGCCTACCACATGGGCGGCAGTCAGATCTGGCTGGAGCCGGGGGAGCAGTTCACGCTGGACGAGATGATCAAAGCCATTTGTGTGTCCTCTGCCAATGATGCCGCTGTGGCTGTGGCAGAGCTGGTGGGCGGCAGCGAGCCGGGCTTTGTGCAGATGATGAACGCCCGCGCCGCAGAACTGGGCATGGTGAACACCACCTTCCACAATGCCTGCGGGCTGGACACCGAAGGGCATCTTTCCACCGCCCACGATGTTGCCATCATGAGCCGCGAGATTTTGAACACCTGCCCGGAGGTGCTGCACTATACCGGCATCTGGACGGACACCCTGCGCGGCGGGGCCACCCAGCTGGTGAACACCAATAAGCTGCTCAAGCGCTACAACGGCATCACCGGCCTGAAAACCGGCACCACCAGCGGCGCGGGCGTGTGCATCAGCGCCAGCGCCACCCGCGACGGGCTGGACCTGATCGCCGTGGTGCTGGGGTCGCTCTCCAGCTCGGAGCGGTTCACAGCGGCCACCACCCTGCTGGACTACGGCTTTGCGGCCTACGCCGCCGTGCCGCTGCCCGCCATGGAGGACCGGCCTCTTCTTATAAAAGTAAAGGGCAGCGCAGAGGAAAGCGTACCGCTGGACTACACCGCTCTGCCCGAAACGCTGCTGATGCCCAAGGAAAACGCCGCCGCCCTCACCGCGCAGCTGGATCTGCCGCAGGAGCTGGAAGCACCGGTGCAGCTTGGCCAGACCGTTGGCACGGTGCGCATCCTGAGCGGGGAGACCCAACTGGGCGAGTACGAGGTGCGCGCCGCTGCCGATGCTGAAAAAATGGACTTTGGCACCGCATTCGGCCTGTTGTGGGACGCTTTGACCGGCTGCGAAAGCTGAATGCACGCTTCAGCGTACAAAAGCGCGCTGCGGTAAGCTGCGTGGAACTGTCTGTGTGAACAATTCTGGATGAAGAAACAAAAAAACACTATTAAAATTGTATGAAATCCAAGGATTTTGACCTTGACTTTGCCCGGAGGGAACGGTACACTTATACCAAGATATTTCCTCGCAGGGCAAAGGCCCGGCAAATCGTTTGGAGGTTATAATAAAATGAGCGTCGCACTGAACACAAAACACCTCTCCAGCTTTATCAGCGAAGAGGAATATGCAGCCATCTATCCGCAGGTGGAAGCTGCCCATAACCAGCTGGAAGCAAAGTCCGGCCCGGGCAATGATTTCCTCGGCTGGATGTATCTGCCCCGTGATTATGATAAGGAAGAGTTCGCCCGCATCAAGGAAGCCGCCGCAAAGATCCGCGAGGATTCCGATGTGCTGGTGGTGGCCGGCATCGGCGGCAGCTATCTGGGCGCACGCGCTGTCATCGAGGCCGTCAAGGGCCAGTTCCACAACGAGCTGGAAAATGGCCCCAAGATCTACTTCTGCGGCAACAGCATCAGCCCCACCTACCTGAACAACATCATCAGCCTGTGCAAGGGCAAGCGCTTCTCCATCAACGTCATTTCCAAGTCCGGCACTACCACCGAGACTTCTCTGGCATTCCGCGTGCTGCGTGAACTGCTGGAAAAGGAGATGGGCGTGGAAGAAGCCAACAAGCGCATCTACGCCACCACCGACCGTGCCAAGGGCACCCTGAAGCAGCTGGCCGACGCACAGGGCTGGCCCACCTTCGTGGTCCCCGACGACGTGGGCGGCCGCTACTCCGTGCTGAGCGCTGTGGGCCTGCTGCCCATTGCTGCTGCCGGTATCAGCATCGACGACCTGATGAAGGGCGCTGCCGATTCCATGGAGCGCTTCTCCGTTCTGAGCAAGGACAACGATGCTTACAAGTATGCTGCCATCCGCAACATCCTGTACCGCAAGGGCAAGAGCGTTGAAATTCTGGAATGCTACGAGCCGGACTTCGCCCTGATGAACGAGTGGTACAAGCAGCTGTTCGGCGAGAGCGAGGGCAAGGACAACAAGGGCCTGTTCCCCGCAAGCTGCATCTTCTCCACCGATCTGCACTCCATGGGTCAGTTCATTCAGGAAGGCTCCCGCACCATGTTCGAGACCATCGTGGACGTGAAGAAGCCTGCACAGGATCTGTTCATCGACCCGCTGGAAGGCAACTTTGACGGCCTGAACTTCCTGGCAAACCAGAACATGAGCGTTGTCAACCGCAAGGCCATGGAGGGTACCATTTTGGCACACACCGACGGCGGCGTGCCCGAAGTGCTGATCGAGGTGGACGACCTGACCGCTTACAATGTGGGCTACCTGATCTACTTCTTCTGGCGTGCATGTGCCTGCAGCGGTTATCTGCTCAGCGTTAATCCCTTCAACCAGCCGGGCGTTGAGAGCTATAAAAAGAATATGTTTGCTCTGCTGGGCAAGCCGGGCTACGAAGGCCTGACCGCCGAGCTGGAAGCAAAGCTGAAGTAAATAAAAATGATCTCCCGCCGCAAGGCGTGGAAAATACAGGAGGACTGAACTATGATTAAACTGATTGTTGGTACCAAGGGCTCCGGCAAGACCAAGGCTATGATCGACCAGATCAATGATGCGGTCAAGACCTCCAAGGGCAACGTGGTCGTCGTTGAAAAGAGGCATGAAGCTCACCTACGACATCGCTCCTGCTGCACGTCTGATCGACTTGGACGAGTACAAGATCTCCGGCGGCGAAATGCTGTACGGCTTTGTTGCCGGCCTGATGGCAAGCAACTACGATATCACCGACCTGTACATCGACGGCATCCTGAAGGTGCTGGATCATGACATCAACCGTCTGGGCGTTGTGCTGGACGAGATGGCAGCCATTGCAGGCGACAGCGTGAAGGTGACTGTTACCGTCAGCGCTGACGAGGCTGCACTGCCCCACGATGTGAAGAAGTACCTGTAATTCCGGAAAATCGGGATCTGAACTACTTTGAACAGGCAGAGAACCGGGAAATTTAAATTTTTTCGGTTTTCTGCCTGTTTTGGTGTTGACAAAGGGCTGCGTTGGCGCTATACTAACAAAGCAGCCTTTTTTTAGGTGTACTATGCAATTTGACCTGAGAAAGTTTATCGCCACCGGCAGACAACCCCCTCATGCAGAGTTTCAGTGTGATTTATCTGCACATGATTATGCCGGGGCAAGGATCCCGCAGCCGGTCACCGTTGTTTTTGAAGCGGAGACGGACGGCGACGAGGTCCGGATGACACTGCGGGCAAACGCATCGGTGCACGGAGAGTGCGCCCGCTGTCTGGACCCGGTCATTCGGGAGGAGACGGTCGATACGGAGTGGACGGTAAAGGAACGGGATCTGGATGACCCGGATTTTGACCTTCCGCTGGACGAAAAAGGACATCTGGATGTAGATGAATGGCTCAATCAGGAGTTTATGTTCCGGATTCCCACGGTGCTGCTTTGCAGTGCCGACTGCGCCGGGCTTTGCCCCGTGTGCGGCAAAAAGAAAGCGGAATGCACCTGCCAGTCGGCAGAGCAGGCCGATGCCCCCGTAGACACAAGGCTCGCGATCCTTAAATCACTGCTGAACAGATAAACCCATCAAGGAGGTGCAAAAATATGGCAGTACCTAAGAGACATCTTTCCAAGGCCCGCCGCGACAAGCGTCGCAGCAATGTTTGGAAGCTGGAGGCCCCCGCACTGGTCAAGTGCAGCAACTGCGGCTCTCTGAAGCTCCCCCACCAGGCATGTGGCAACTGCGGTTACTACAAGGGCGAGGAAGTCATCAAGAAGGCCTAATTTGCGCGTAATTGGTGGCATAATGGTGTTATGTACAGAAGGGGAGGGCGCATGCCTTCCCCTTCTTGTTCTGTCTGAAAGGAGGTGGATGCGTTGGCGATCAAAATCGAGCGTGTGGAACCGGGCAGCGAAGCGGAAGTGCTGGGCCTTGGCCCGGGTGACGAGCTTTTGAGCGTGGATGAGAACGAGCTGAACGACAGTCTGGACTACGATTTCTACACTGACAGCAAAAGCTTCCACCTGAAAGCAAGGGTGGCAGACGGCATCCGCGAGTGGGACGTGCAGCGCACGGAGCGCGGCTCCTTTGGCTGCGATTTCCAGACCTATCTGGGCGATCAGAAGCACTCCTGCTCCAACCACTGCATGTTCTGCTTCATCGACCAGCTGCCGCCCGGCATGCGCGAGAGCCTTTACTTCAAGGACGATGACGAGCGGCTTTCCTTTTTGTTCGGCAACTATATCACCATGACGAACATGCAGGACCACGAGATCGACCGCATCATCAAGATGCACATTTCGCCCATCAACATTTCAGTGCACACCACGAACCCGCAGCTCCGTGTGCGGATGCTGGCCAACAAGCGCGGCGGCGAGGTGCTCAAGTATCTGCCCCGTCTGGTGGAGGGCGGCATCGCCGTCAACTGCCAGCTGGTGCTGTGCCGCGGCATCAATGACGGGGAGGAACTGCGCCGCACCCTCTCCGACCTTTTGGAGCTGACCCCTATGGTGCAGAGCATCGCTGCGGTGCCCTGCGGTGTGACGGACTACCGCGAGAAGCTGTTCAAGCAGACACCGTATGATGCAAAGACCAGCGCCGAAGTCATCGACATCATGGAAGAATTCGGCGATGAGTGCAAGCGCCGCCACGGCAAGCGCATCATTTATCCCAGTGATGAATGGTACCTCAAGGCAGGCAGGCCCATCCCGCCGGAAGAGTTCTACGAGGACTTCGACCAGCTGGAAAACGGCGTGGGCATGATGCGCCTGTTCGCCTCGGAATTTCTGGCCGAGCTGGAAAAGCCCCACCGCATCTACGGCACCAAAAAGCTGGATGTGGTCACCGGCACCAATGGCAGCGCCGCTCATCCGCCAGATGATGGAGGAGCTGCACCGCCAGTACCCCATGGTCGAGGTGACGGTGCACACCATCCAGAACAAATTTTTCGGCGGCAATGTGGGGTGACCGGCCTTGATCACGGCGACCGATATCATTGCCAGTGCGCAGGCAAACTGACCAGCGGTACGCTGGGCGTGCCCGCTGTGATGCTGCGCGAGGAGAAGGATACCTTCTTTGACGATATCACGGCTGGAGCAGCTGGGGCAGCGCTGGGCGTAAAGGTGGAGGTGCTGCCCACGGCAGGCGGGGACGAGGCCCGCGCCTTGCTGCGCAGCGGACTGCACATTGCCCGCAGAAGAAAGCAGCGTCATCGCTGCGCGATGCCGCCTCTCCCGAAGGGCGAGGTTTTATTGCATTTTCGGCAGACGTGACCCTTTCGGGGAGCTGGCACGGCGTGAGCCGTGACTGAAGGGTTGGAAAGGAGGAACCCCATGAGCAAACCGATCGTGGCGGTGGTGGGCCGCCCCAACGTGGGCAAGTCTACCCTGTTCAACAAGCTGTGCGGCCAGCGTCTGGCCATCGTGGAAGACACGCCGGGCATCACCCGCGACCGTATCTTTGCCAACTGCGAGTGGAACGGCCACGAATTTCTGCTGGTGGACACCGGCGGCATTGAGCCCAAGGCCACCGAGGGCATTCTGGCCCATATGCGCGAGCAGGCACAGATCGCCATCGACACTGCCGACTGCATCATCATGGTAGTGGATGTGCGCAACGGCCTGACCGCAGCCGACGAGGACGTGGCGCATGCTGCTGCGCCGCAGCCACAAGCCCATCATCCTGGCCGTGAACAAGTGCGACAAGGTGGGCGAGGCCCCCATGGAGCTGTACGAGTTCTACAACCTGGGCTTTGACGAGGTGATGCCCATCTCGTCCGTGCACGGTCACGGCACCGGTGACCTGCTGGATGCCGTGTGCGCGCACCTGGACTTCAGCGAGACGGTGGTGGAAGAGGACCGCATCCCGGTGGCCATCATCGGCCGCCCCAACGTGGGCAAGTCCAGCCTGACCAACCGCATCCTGGGCGAGAACCGCATGATCGTGGCTAATGAAGCCGGTACCACCCGCGATGCCATCGACACCCCGGTGGACAATGCCTACGGCAAGTTCATCTTTACTGACACCGCAGGTCTGCGCAAGCGCAGCAACATCAGCGATGGTCTGGAGCGGTACATGGTCGTCCGCGCCCTGGCTGCCGTCGAGCGCAGCCGTGTGGCCCTCATCCTGGTGGACGCCACCGTCGGCTTCACCGAGCAGGACAGCAAGGTGGCGGGCTATGCCCATGACCAGGGCAAGGCCTGCATCATCGCCGTGAACAAGTGGGACGCCGTGGAGGGCAAGGAGACCAACACCATGGAGCAGCAGCGCCGGGGCTATGCCGAGGACTTCAGCTTCATGGGCTACGCCCCCATCATCTTCATTTCGGCCCAGACTGGCTACAACGTCAACAAGCTGATGCAACTCATCCGCGACGTGGACGCACAGAACGGTGCCCGCGTGCCCACCGGCGTGCTGAATGAGATGCTGGCCCGTGCCACGGCTCGCATGCAGCCGCCCAGCGACAAGGGCCGCCGCCTGAAGATCTTCTACCTGACCCAGGCTTCCACCCGCCCGCCGACGTTTGTGGCCTTTGTCAACGCAAAACACCTGTTCCACTTCAGCTATCAGCGGTATATCATCAACCAGATCCGCGAGAACTTTGGCCTGGAACACACCCCCATCCGCCTTGTCGTGCGTGAGCGCGGCTCCGGCGAAGTGGGTGCGAAGGACGTATAACACGTCAGGGAGGCTCAGATGATGAAATCTGTTCTCATCGCTGTGGTGTCCGCTGTGCAGGCGTATCTGCTGGGCAGCATCGACACCGGTATCCTCGTCAGCAATTTTTGTACCACGATGATGTGCGCAAGTACGGCAGCGGCGCGGCCGGTATGACCAACATGCTGCGGACCTTCGGCAAGAAGGCCGCGGCACTTACCGCTTTCGGCGATGTGCTCAAAGGGCGTGCTGGCTGTGTGCATCGGCCGCTGGCTGTTCACCCTGATGCCGGAGAGTACCACGCTCTCGCCGTATCTTGCGGTGTATCTTGCCGCCATCTTTGCCATTATCGGCCACTTTAAGCCCCTGTATTTCGGCTTCAAGGGCGGCAAGGGCGTGCTGGTGGCCGGTGGAGCCATTCTGGCCATCCAGCCGGTGCTGCTGCCGTTCCTGGCCCTGATTTTTCTGGCCTGCCTGCTGCCCACCGGTATGGTGTCGCTGGGCAGTGTGACCATGGCGGCACTCTACCCGGTGCTCACCATCTTGTACGGTGTGTTCCGGGGCTACTCCGCCGCCGATCTTACCGTGTGTGCCATCGGCTCGGTGATCATGGGCGCGATGGTCATTTATATGCACCGCTCAACATCCAGCGCATCCGCGACGGCAAGGAATACCGCTTTGGCCGCCACGGCAAACAGTAACCTCAAATAGCACTACGCCCCGCAGCGGCCTTCTATCAGCCGCTGCGGGGCGTTTTTTGTCAGACAGCAGTCAATGGCAGGCCGCGGCTTTTCCGCTTCTCCAAGCTCTGTGACCGATTCGAAACATTTTTGTGAAAGACTGCCAAGGCGCATTGACAACGCCGTCCGGTCATGTTATGTTAGTATTGACAAATCAGTACCTTATAGGGCATTATATACTCTGTTTCACCATGCCGCAGCTGCGGCAGAAAGGATAAAACCATGACCACTGCCTTAAAACGTACCGGCACTGCCCTGCTGACGCTGCTGATGTTCTGTGTGCTCACACTGGGCGCTTCTGCCGCAGCCAATACCCCTGTTGGGGTCAAATTCTGGAAGGAAAAGTCCGATAAGGAATCCATGGCCAACTCTGGCATCGATTCTGACCGCGAAGCCACCCTTACCCGCCAGTCCAACGGCACCTACACCCTGACGCTGCCCGTCAAGCAGGTGACCAAGCTCAATGTGACCGGCTACCTGACCGGCCTGACCATCGGCGATGTGACCTACACCGGCACCCTGACCGGCGATATTGAAAAGGGCAACGGCATCCTGACCATCAAAAACCTGCCTGCCTCAGTGCTGACCGGCAGCGAGGTGGGCAAAGCGCTGACCGTGACCTGCAATATCCAGATGGATCTGAGCCTGCTGGGCGAGATCAACACCACCGCCCGGATGTGCATCTGGGCAAAATAAGCCGCACGATAACAAAAAGCGCCGTTCCACCCGGGACGGCGCTTTTTGTGTTCAGCAGTCGATGTGCTTTTCCACAAAATCGGTGGCCATCTTATCCAGCTGCATCACCGCGTTTTCTGCGCTCTTCATCACCTTGCGCACGTTGCGGCGCATCTGGCGCTTGCTCTGGGTGGCCATCATGGCACCGGCAGCCCCCAGGGCTGCACCGGCGGCCATGCCCACTACCATGCCTGCGGCAGAATTTTCTCGCTGTTTCATTCTGAATTTCTCCTTTCGGCCTGTCATGACAGGGCTTGCGGTGCTATTATTTCCGCAAAAGAATCTGGTATGCGCTTTTTTATGCAGCAATTTGTGGTATACTGTTGTATGATGCTTTTTATAGGCCGCTGCGCGCGCGGCTTTTTCGGCAAGGAGGTTTTCCTATTTGCAAAAACCCGTTGAACCAAAAAAGATTCTTTGCATCCACGACCTGTCCGGCGTGGGACGGTGCAGCCTTGCAGTGATCCTGCCCGTGCTGTCGGTCATGGGCTTCCAGCCGGTGGCGCTGCCCACGGTGGTGCTTTCCACCCATACGGGCGGGTTGGGCACCCCGGCCCGGCTGGACGGCTGTGATTACGGCATGGCCGCGCTGGAGCACTATCAGGCGCTGGAACTGCAATTTGATTGTATCTATACCGGCTACCTGGGCGGCGAAGCGCAGGTGGCACTGGCCGAAAAAAGCCTTTGCTCTGTGGCCGTCGGCCCACAAGGTGGTGGACCCCGTGATGGGCGACAACGGCAAGGCCTATGCCACCGTGACCCCGGCGCTGATCGAGCGCATCCGCAATCTGTGCCGCGCGGCAGACCTGATCCTGCCCAACTACACCGAAGCACAGCTGCTTTTGCAGCAGCAGCCCGTGACCGAGCAGCTGGACGATGCCGCCGCGCAGGCGCTGGCAGATGCTTTGCAGCCGCTGGCCCCCAACGCGGTGGTCACCGGCCTGCCGCTGGGCAAGTACATCGGCTGTGCCGGTACCGGCACGGATCGTTTCGTTATCAAAAAGCTGCATATCAGCCGCAGCTTCCCCGGCACGGGGATCTGTACGGCGCAGTGCTCATCGGCTCGCTGCTGCAGGGCAACGCCCTGAGCGCCGCTGCCGATAACGCCGCAGAGTTTGTTTCGCTGGCTATTCAGGGCACGCCCTCACGCAGGACACCCGCTTCGGCGTGTGGTTCGAGCCGCTGCTGCCCCGCCTGTGCCCCCTGCGGGAGGAACCGGAGGGCATCTTATGATGAACAAGACCAACTTTGAACATCGTTCTGGTGGAGCCGCGCATCCCTCAGAACACCGGCAACGTGGCCCGTACCTGCGCCTGCACCGCCTGCCGTCTGCATCTGGTGGGGCCCATGGGCTTTGCCATCGACGACAAAAAACTCAAGCACGCCGGGCTGGACTACTGGCATTATCTGGACATTACCTACTACGACGGCCTTGGGACTTTTTGCCCGCAAACAACGGCCCGTACTACTACTTCACCACCAAGGCACCCCAGCGCTACACCGATGTGGCCTACCCGGACGGGGCTTACCTCGTGTTCGGGCGGGAGGACGCCGGGTTGCCGGAGGCGCTGCTTGCAGAAAATCAGGAGCACTGTATCCGGATGCCCATGCGGGACACCTGCCGCAGCCTGAATCTCTCGAACAGTGTCGCGATCGGCGTTTATGAAGCCCTGCGCCAGTGGGACTTCCCGGAGCTTCTGGACCATGGACATTTGCGCGACTACGAATGGAAATGAGGTTACCTATGAGCAAGATTGCAATCCTGACCGATTCCTCCTGCGACATCCCGCAGGAGATGGCCGAAAAAGTACGGCATTGATATCATGAGTTTTCACATCCTGCTGGACGATGTGGATTACGTGGAGCGGGAGAGCTGCACCAACACCGAGTTCTACGACAAGATGCGTCTGTCCAAGGGGTGTGCCCTCTACCGCCGCCATCACGCCTATCCAGTTCTGTGAAAAATACTGCCAGTATGTGGACGAGGGCTATACCGATGTGATCCATGTGCCCATCAACAAGTCTGGCAGTTCCACCTACAACAACGCCGTGATGGCACAGGGCATGCTGCGGGAAGAGCGCCCGGAGCACCACATGAAGATCCACCTGCTTGACCCTCACACCTACTCTATGGTGTTTGGCTGGTATCTGTGTGAGATGGCTCGCAAGCTGCGCAACGGCGCGGAGATCCGCCATGTCATTCACGAGTTTGAGCGACAGATGAACCGCATGGATGGAGATCATCCTGGGACCCTTACAGCCTGAAGCAGATGAAAAAGAGCGGCCGCATCTCCGCTGCGGCAGCCGTCATGGGCGAGCTGATGGGCGTGCGCCCCATCATTGCCCTGATCGACGGCAAGACCAAGGTAGAGGCCAAGGTGCGCGGCGATGAAAAAGTCGTGCCCGCCATGGTGGATCTGTGCCAGAAGCGCGCCGGGGATGTGGAAGATTTTGATTATATGATCGGTCACACCAACATCCCGCAAGCGGCAGAGCTGGAAAAAGGCCTGCAAGAAGGCCTTTGGCAAGCAGCCGCTGGCCGTGTTTTGAGCTGGGCGGCGTGTGGTCTCTGCCAACACCGGTCCCGACACCGTAGCGCTGACATATACCGGCCACCCCAGAGGGTAAAAACATTTGGAATGGCCGCCGCTGCCTTTGGCCATATTCAGCGGAATCATTATTTGAAATTTCGGAATACCGGAGCGTCTGCGGACGCTCCGGTATTCCATTTTTACATGAATACGCCCAGAGCAGCGCGGCGGGCAAGTTTTAATCGTCCTCCCCATTCAATCTTCCGATTTTGATGATATACTTCCTTCTGCTGTGCTTTTTTGTGCAGTATCCTCAAAGAGCAACTTAGGATTTTAGGCTCCCCGGTGCCACTCGAGCGGCGCTGGGCAAAACCCACAGGAGCTGGCGGTTCCTGTGCGGTCAAAATCAAACCGCTGGAGTATTATCATGAATCAGAATTCTTCCGTCCGTAAGCTGGTGCACTGCGGTGTAGTGGCAGCCATCTATGTGGTGCTGTGCCTGGCACTGCAGCCCCTTTCCTACGGGGCTGTGCAGGTCCGTGTGGCCGAGGCTCTGTGCCTGCTGCCGGTGTTTGGCACCGAGTACATCCTGGGTGTGGTGCTGGGCTGCTTTCTTGGCAAACCTGCTGGGCTCCACTATCGTGGATGTGATCTTTGGCACACTGGCTACCCTGCTGGCCTGTCTGGTCACCTACAAGCTGCGCAATGTGCGCTTCAAGGGTCTGGCCATTGCCGCCAGCCTGCCTCCGGTGCTGTTCAACGCGGTGATCATCGGCATTGAGATCGCCGTCATGTTCCCGGACCCCTCTTCCAGCGCCCCGATCTGGCTGGCCTGCATCACCAACGGCATCTCCGTGGGCATCGGTGAGTTGATCAGCTGTACCGTTCTGGGCGTCGCTGCTGGTGAAGATGATCGAAGCAACACCGCACTGCGCAAGGTGTTTGCGACGGAATAACGCAAGGAGGTTTCCATGCAGCCAAATGGAATCATTTTCTGGGACTGGAACGGGACCCTGCTGGATGATGTGGATTTCACCCACGGGTGCCTGAACTGGATGCTGGAAACGCACGGCTACCCCCAGCGGTACGACCTTGCTGAGTACCGGGAGCTGTTCGGCTTCCCCATTGAGGACTACTACCTCCGCGCCGGGTTCGATTTTGCGCGGCACCCCTACCCGGAACTTGCCGCACGCTTTATGGAGCACTACAACGCCGGTGTGCCCGGCTGCGCTGTAACGGCACACGCCGTTGACACCCTGCAAACCAGCTGGCCCGCCGCGGCTGGAAACAGGCTGTACTTTCCGCCTCCCGCCGGGACTACCTGATCGAGCAGGTGGCCGCGCGGGGTCTGCAGGGCTTTTTTACCGAGTTGCTCGGCCTTGCAGACATCTACGGCGTGAGCAAGGTGCAGCTTGGCACCGACTATCTGCGCCGCACCGGCATTGATCCTGCGGCCTGCGTGATGGTCGGCGACACCGACCACGATGCCGAGGTGGCTGTTGCCATCGGTGCGGTCTGTGTGCTGTACACCGGCGGGCACCAGTCCCGCGCCCGGCTGGAAAAGGCCAGTCCCTATGTCATCGACGACCTATATTAGTGGCTCAGAAACACCTGTCGGTGTTTCTGAGCCACTTTTTTGCAGACAGCGGTCTGCCTTGTTCAAGTCCTGCTGCTTGAGAAGAAAGATCGTACGATTTTTATTATATTTTTACCGCAAGGCAAGAAATCAGCGTACCACGAAAACAGCAAATATGCAGTATACAATTCAACGCCGTTGCATTAAAAAGTTGAATTGCCATAGTTTAATACGCGGCAAACATTAATTTAAGCTTTTAAAGCATCTTGTTTTTGTTGCTCTATCAAATGTTTAATTTTGTTGATCGTGTTGGTTGTAAGTTCATCGTATAACTCTGCATTATTCTTATCCCAAAGTATAGACCGCAGATTTTCCTTGTGTCCAACCAGATATGGAAAATCCAGTATAACCTTAAGGTCAAATGATTCAAAATATCGGTCGATGGTATTTGAAGTATTGTGGTTTGTTTCATCCCACTGTGCACCAATTTGAATTGCACGCTGGTTATAAATGTTGAACACCATACTCATCATTTTGTTGATAGTCAACATCGTATCACCATTCACACAGTCCATTTGAGACACGACCACATTATCGCTGATATCTGCCATAAAGCCGGACATTACATCCCATTTTTTCAGAGCAGAAAGATACTCCTCAATGTTGGAAAAACGTTGTGCAAATTCCTGCGGAATAGCACATCGTCCTCGCAAATAATTGCGTAGTCCACGCCTTTATCTTGCAGCTTTTTGAACATATATTTATAACTCAATGCACAGCCTACCCAGCCAATAGGATATCTCAATCCTGGGAATATAGCAAACTGAAATTTATTTTCCTTTGCAAACTCATCCTTACGCTCCACTTGTTCTGGCAGATGCAGACACCATCTCGCATTCTGTGGCACCTGAATAAACTGCTGGGTTAAATTGTAAAATTCATCAAATCCCATCTGTTTATTAGCAAGCATAAAGCGATAGAAATAGAAATTTGCATCGCCTAGTTGCAGTAGCAGTATTTTTCGGTTTTCCTTCAGCTTTTTGCTACGCTCATCCGGGTGTTCCAGCCACCAACGAATGCGCGCTTTCATTGCTTCTATATTTCCAATTTCTACAAAATCCACTAAAGGACTCATACGATTATCCTCGTCAGGATCATTGCTTCGCTCCGAAATAACAATACTGCCCCCTAGTGAAAGAATTTCTGCAACGCGTGTGGTTTCCAACAGTGCATCCTCATAATAGTGGATATTGATTACAATCTTCGATCTACGGATTGCATCCTGCATTGCTTCACCAAATAGATTCGACTCAACCCGTACCGAAAATTCTTTTTGTAGCTCCTGCAAAAATTTCCTACGACGGTCGCAGTTGGCATCACCATAAAACAAAATATCATAATCCTGCTGTGCTTCTGGCAGAGAATAAATCACACTTTCTTCTGTTATACCAAGCGGCACATAATAGAGTTTCTTTTTTTCAACTCTGGATACTGACTAAAATAGGAAATATTGACCAACGAGTAATCCCAAACCGCATATGCATTTCTCATAATCGTGAAATACTGCTCAGTCAGCCATCTGCTGTTGATTGTTTGCTCCATTTGATAGCAAATGTAACGCTGCGGCAGTCGTTTCATAATCTGTGCACAAATTACAATATAGGGAATATCTTCAAAATTGCAGAATTGTTCATCGTGAATTTCACACTTAAAACCTATACGCCGCAGATTATTTGCCAGCTGCTTTGCTAAATACAGCGTATGCCCAGGAGTCATGATATCAATCTGTTTAGACCTCCCCCAGAACGAGTCCTCTGCGATCTGGATTACTTCCCCTTGATTATCACCTGGTCCATACAATGCATCCACTACTTCAAACAATGGGTTGTAACCATGATCAGTGCATACTTTTCCCCGAAGATTTCCCCATAACCACCGCCAAAATGCCCATCGTTCTTCGTGTCGCAAAGAAAAAAGTTGATGCCTGATTCTCTTTTCCAGATGAACCAGTTTAAACACTTTGTACGTAGAAATTCTTTCCACTACTTGTGCACCAGCGTACACGCAATTAACGAGATAATTCACACGCTCCTTAAGCCGCAGAACTTCTTTTTTTTCCTGTGCAGCAACTTGCTGTTGCAGCGCCCTAATCTGATGGGATTGAATCTCGTTCTGTAGTCCCAACGTATCCAAGCTTTGATTTAGACGAGCAATTTCGCTATTCAACCGTTGCTCTTTTCCATATTCCAGCACAAGAAGCTGGTTTTTCTTAGCTTGGCCTCGACTTTCTGAAACCACATATACCTTTTGGAAATGTTCCTCCCAAGCCTCAAAAACTGGTATCTCTTCACAATTCACATCCAATAGCTGAAGGCATTTTTCCATAGATATCTGCTGGCGTAGTTCTGGTATACGTACAAAAAAGAGAATACACAATCCTCCAATATAGGAAATCAACTGGAACTGGAAAATCTGTCACCCACTCGCAATCAATCATAAGGAAGCCATCTTCTGTATTCAATACATTTGACAACACCGAGTCGACATTTGCATTACATATGCACAAAACCTTTTCCTGTTTCAGTCTTACTGTGCCAAACCACTGTGTAAATGCTGGCGTATCGTACGCCGTCAGTGCTTCATCGTATCTCAGTTGCTTCGTATATTGTCTCAGTAAATCAATTACCTTGTTGAAATCATTCTTAAATAAATCCTCTGCAATTTCTTCCAAAGATTGTGCATCATTATAGGGATACATGGCTCCTTCAGGAGTCTCTATCATTTGCACTGCAGGAATTTTCCCATAGGAGAGTCGACTAGCTGCAATTGTTTTTTGGAGATGCGCCTGTGCAGCTGGATGAAGAGCAGTCTTTTTTGACTACCTTTCTTTGATTTACTTTGCAAATATAGGTGCCCGTGCGAAACTCAGGTTTTCGGTTCTGATTTAGCTTACAATATTCTGGCTGGCTTTCGTGCCGAATTTCCTGCATAGAAGCTTCTATAAAAAAGGAGTTAAAAAATCGGTCCACAATATGCTCTTTGGTGAGCTGATTGAACATATCTGCTTCACAAAAAGTGAGAATCGATCCTCGGTCGTAGGTAATATACGGGATCTTATTGTGCTGTAAAGAATTTTGTGTGAAGATTTCCTCAGGAAGTTTGTAGTCAGGATAAGGATAGTAGTACTGACGATAACAAAGACCACAAACATCTAGGAGCCTGTTCATCTCTTCTTTAGAAAATGTTCTTACGCCGCTGTAGTGAGGATAGTTATTAATTCCCTCATATATTTGGTTTGTGTGGTCTTCAGCTGCCCCACAGAAATATTTGAGCCCCAAACGATTTTCAATTGCGATTAAAAGGATACCGTCCGGCTTCAGATATTGCTTTACAGATTCCAAAAAAGCTTGAAATGGCTTTTCCTCCTTGGTAAATCGCCCAGCGTATTCCAATACTCCTATCAGTGTTACATAATCAAATTTTTGCTCCATCGGAATATCATTTATGTTTCCAACCATTAGGGTTAAATTGGAATATTTTTTGTTGCGCTCGTAATTTATCGTAGCACGACGACGAGACAACTCAATAGACGTAACGTGTGCCGCTTTTTGGCATAAAATTCCTGTAACCGCGCCGCAACCCGCGCCGATTTCCAGTACTGTTGCATCTTTTCTAAATGGATACCAATTGCAAATATTCTCTCGCATCGGAGACATATGGTAAAAAACAGGCCATGTGCATTCCTTAGTTGGAATGTCGTCTAACGTTTTACCAGCCTTATTCATGGCAAGCAAATAATTTTCACTTTCATCTCCATCCGAATATTCGTCCGTACCACTATAATATGTTAAATCAAACTCTGCCATACATATCTCCCAACTTTTGTTTATTAATCGATATCTTCATCCTTTTCCACTATGCACTCTGCTTCCATATCGTAGAATCCTATTTTTCGCACATTGGAAATTACAACTAAATTCGTTACATCATAAAGTCTGTGGCAGACCTCTAAATAGTCATTTTTATATTCAGTACATCCGAAACTCAATAGATATTCGCCACCCTGAATGGTAAGACGCTGTTTGAAGGTTACGATATAGCAATCACCAGCATCCACCGGTCCAAATTCACAATTCTCCAAATCTGTATTTGTTCCAGTGATATCAAGCCCTTGTTGATTTTTAATAGTAATTGCAATAATTGGATCTTTCAGTGGCTCATGGAATACTACTCGCAATTTGATAGTACATATTTCTCCCTTTGCAACCGTATTTGTAATGCGCTCATCCCGATCCAAAATAGCAAAGTCTACAATTTCTGCCTTTCTGTTTCCATACTCATTCAAGTCCGGGTTACAAATAAGTGACTTTTTCCACACTGTTTTTTTCTGCGTATCCTTTTCCGGCTGCTTTCTCGAACGCCGTTTGGCATCTGCCACCATTTGGTGACTAATCACCTTTTTATACAAGTCAATAATTTCCTTTGGCGTACCATCCCCAATCAATTTTCCCTTGTTTAATAATATGGCACGACTACAGTATCTATTGATACTGCTCAAGTCGTGACTAACAAATAAAATCGTTTTGCCCGCCTGTCGAAACTCTTCGAATTTCTTAAAACATTTTGTTTGAAAGAATATGTCACCCACGCTTAGTGCTTCATCCACAACCAAAATATCAGGATTGACACTGATTGCAACACTAAACGCCAAACGCGCAAACATACCGCTAGAATAGGTTTTGACTGGTTGGTTAATGAAATCTCCGATATCAGCAAAAGCAACAATTTCTGGTACACGAGTTTTCATCTCTTCTGTAGAGAATCCCATCATCGTGCCATTAAGATAGATGTTTTCCAACCCAGAATACTCTGGATTAAAACCTGCTCCAAGCTCCAACAGAGCCGAAAGTTTTCCTTCTACCTTCAACGTTCCTTCTGATGGTGTAACTACTCCTGTCAGAATTTTGAGTAAAGTGCTCTTTCCACTACCGTTTACGCCAATAATGCCAACAGTTTCTCCTTTATGAATTTCCAGATTAATACCACTCAGTGCATGATGGACAGTATGTCTCTTACGGCGAAAAGGGTCAATAGCTTCCTTCAATCGACTAGCATTATCACCATATAATCTATAGGATTTTCCTAGATTTTCTGTCTTAATTACAACAGTAGTATTGCTAGCATCACTCATAGCAGTTTTTCTCCTACATTTTCGTTAATTTATCATGAAACTTAGAAAGACTCAGAGAACGTCCACAAAATCTCGATTTAGTTTTTGGAACAAATGCATACTAAACACAACCAAACATAGAACGCCAACCCAAAACCAAATTGTTTCAGGTCTTTTCCAAAAAAGCATCTGGTTTTGGAAACTTGCGCGATATCCAGTGCAAATATAGTACATAGGATTCCAGCGCATTACACTAGCTACTCCGGGTGAAAGAATATTCTCGTTCCAAACGATTGGTGTTGCCCAAAACATAATCTGTAATACTACGGAAACAATATTAGGCACATCTCCCACAAATGGCGTAATCGTTGCACAGAGCATTCCAAGCCCAATCAATAATACTATTGTGCACAAAAAATAGTAAAGAACCTGAACATTGTATACTGAAAGCGGAACGCCGTAGATTATATTAATTACAAAAATAAAAACAATGAACACAACATGAACAAAGCAGCCCGATATAAGCTTAACAAATGGAATCAGACATGTATGAAAATTAACCTTTCGAACAAGATAGCTATAATCTCGGATACTATTTGTCATACTACTGAGGGTATCCTGAAAGAATGTCCATACCAAAAAAGCTGGAGTATACCACACAATAAACGGAAGTGAACCAACGTCCGGTGAACGAAGGCCTACCTGAAAAACAAACCAGAAAACCAGAATCGTCGCCAATGGCTGAACATATGCCCACACGATTCCCAGCATCGAGCTAGCAAACCTTGCTTTGAAATCATTTTTGATAATCTCCAAAGCATCTTCTTATCTGCAACCAAATCTTGTATAATGCTTCTTACATCCTTTAGCCAGCTCATAATAATTTCATGCCTTTCTTTATTCTGTTTTCAGAAAATTTACTACCTGCCAAAATACACTACAAACCAAAAACATTTTTTTTCTCTAGTAAGAAAACACTGATCTTCCGAAATAGATTATTTTTTCGGTTTCCCCATGCTGTATACTCCCATACTTCTTTATTCTGAAAAAAAATCCGGGAGTATTTCATTTACTCGTCTAATATATGCCTTTATCAGATAATATCGGTCAAAAAAAAAAAGCTTCCTTACGGATTAAATATAATGCAACTGCAAGGATTTGGAATACGTACAACGAGCCTTTAAGCTGTTCTTGGCGCGACTGCGGCATATCAGCTGCTCGTTCCAATGCTAGTCTAACTGCATCAACCACAACAAACCGTTTCTCCGAAAACTTTACGTTCTGAATTGAATTTTCACGTTGTACATAATGGTACATACCTTTGGGAACATACGCAATTCGTGCACTACGCCCCATTGCAATCGGTGTAACCGTAATGTCCTCATTGTTCATTCCTACTGGAAATTGCAATCCTTCTAACAATGTTCTTCTCATAATTTTATTACAAGAGCTTGCCATGAGAGAAGTATCGATAAATTTCTGATACATATCATCGCGAGACAGCGCTGCACAATGGTCATACATGACCCAACTTTTGTCCTCATTTTCTCGAATCATATCACATACTACACAATCGGCATTCTCCTGTTCTGCTGCCCACAACATATCTCGATAAATTTCCACATCAACATAGTCATCACTATCAAGAAATGTCACAAATATGCCTTCTGCTCGACTCAGACCGTAATTTTTGTGTCTGCTAGACCACCATTTTTTTTCTCGAAATAACGAATCTTTCTCGAATATTCTAATGCATATTTCTGTGCTATCTTCCCTGCGGCATCCTTCGTCCCATCATTGACGATTATAATCTCAGCATCTAAGCCATTGGTTGCAAGAAGTGCTGAATCAAGGCACTTTGTAATATATCTTTCTGTTCCATAAACAGGAACTATTACCGATAATATTTTATTTAGCATAGCTCAATTCCTCTGATAAGTAAATCAGTTCCTATTTCATTTCTATCGTTGAAAACTCCCAAACACCACCAGCCACAAATCACTCAGGCAGTTTCTTGGTGAATTGTAGTACCCCCCACCACGGTGCCAGTGCCAGCCAGCGGAGCGGACTGCGCGTTTCCATGAGCTTCTGCCGCTTTGCACACCAGATCTGCGCCGCAGCAAGCATTTTGCAGCGTTCTGCCGGCACAGCATCCGGGTGCTCTGCCGCAAAAGATTGCAGGGCACAAAGCTGTTTGTGGATATAGCGCAGGTTTTCTTTTTTGCAGGGCAACATCTTTGTAGCGCACCCCGGATGCATTATCAGAATACCGCACATAATCCATCAGCACACGGTTGTAAAACCATGCGCCGTCCTGCACTGCGGCCATAAGCCATAGAAATTCGTCGTGGGGCGAGCCATCAAACCACAGCTCTTTGACCGCATCAAAAAGTCGCGCCGCACCGCATAAGTACAGCCCGGATAAGGGTTCATAAAGAAATGTTTGGTAAATCCATATCTTGTAATCAGGCCCTGCGTTTCTGCAGGTGTTTTCTTTGTAAACCGTTGCTTTTAGGGCTCCAGACTCGTAGATCACACGGTAATCGCAGGCAAGGAGTTTGATTTCCGGGTGCTGTTCCATCACTGCGGTCATTTCTGCAAGCTTCTTCGGGTACCAGATATCATCCTGGTCGCAAGGGAAAAGAATGTCCCCTGCGGCTTTTCGCAGACCCTCCATAAAGTTTTGCTTCCAGCCTTTGCGCTTGGCATTGACATAAAACTGCCAGCTCTCCAGACAATTCTTGCGGATGAAGCTCTGTACCAGCTCAATTGTGCCATCCGTGGAGCCATCATCAAAGATCAGCACCTCATCTGGTGCACGCTCCTGCTGCAACAACGACAGAAGCTGCTTTTCCAGATGCATTTTTCCGTTATAGGTGGTCACGACCACTGATATTCGCAAAATGATGTTCCTCCATTCCATACAGCGCACAGACCTGCCTGTCCAGATTTTCTTCTGCAAATCCAGCACTCTCTACGCAATGTCCCGCAAGGCTGCGTTCCATCGGCTTTGTCTGGACAATACGCTCTGCCCATGCTTCATCAGGCTGTGTAAGTGCGAGGAACTGAGTCTGCGGCAGGATCTTCACTTCCTGCGTGATCGTGTCAGCAAAAATGCAGGGCAGACCGCTGGCCTGCGCTTCTACACCCACAATGGGCAATCCCTCAAACAGGCTGGTCATCACAAATACATCCATCGCCTGCAGATAATCTTCCGGCCTGTTCACATTACCGCAAAACAGCACCATCTCCGCAATGCCAAGCGCCTTAGCTTCCTGCTGAGATTGTTCGAAATTCTCGCCTTGGCCGCAAAGCAGAAGCCTTGCCTGTGGCTTTTGCTGCAAGACTGTTTTGAAGATGCGGAAAAGCCGGGTATGATTTTTTTGCTGGCTGAAACGGCCAATGTGGCCAACCACAAAGCAGTCCTGAAGCCCCAATTTCGCCCGCATTTGTTCTCGTACGGACGGGGAAAAGGAAAAACGCTCGCAGTCTATTCCATTGACAAGTACCCGGAATGGCCGGGTATATAGCATCTCTCCCGCCGCACGCGAACACGCCACCGGATCCGTAACCAAACGGTTCAGCAGTCTGCCAAGGGTCGCTTGCTTAAGGGCAGGCTGGTGCGCGCAGTTATGACAATGCGTAATGCGCACTGTCGCGCCGCCAGCCCATACAGCCAGCAAGTCAAATGCCATCGTGGCACTGTTGCCGTGGATGTGCACAACTTCATAGCCTTTTTTCTTGACCAATGCTGCCAGTGCGGCCATATAGCAGGGCAGCTTTTTTTACGGGAAGGCAGCTGATATACGCTGCCGATCGCTTCCAGCTGCGGCTGGATATCCGCACTGCAGCCTTCACCCAGTGCAAAGCCCACCAAATATTCCCGTGCCGCTATGCGGGCTACCCGGAGCAGGATCTCTGTCAAACCGTCCATGGTAAGCCGTGTTGTTGCGATCAGCAAAACCTTCTTCATGGCCGATTGCCCTTCTTTTGCTCCATAGTATCCCACATAATTCCTATCTTTTCCAACTTTTCTGCTCGTTCTGAAGTTATGATGCAATTACTGTTTTTGCCTGACTTCTTCCGGGCACTTTTTGTCAAGCCAATCATCGGCTCCGTTTATAACCATCTGCCATACAGCTGACACAAGGAGTATTCAGATCGCCGTAAGGGTATCTTCCATTGCAATCATTTTCGACATAATTGTACGAATTCTCCTGTTATTTTATCATGGATGCAGAGGGAAATCAATATAAACAGAACGGGTTTTCTCAGATAAAAACATTGCATGAAGCGTTTCTTTTCAACAACACGCTTATTTTAAGGAGAAACGTCCCAGCCGATCCCCCATGCTCGAATAAGCTGTCAATCTGGCGTCAACTTCTGCTTGCCAGCAGCCACACAAAAAAAGACAGTCCCACCACCCGGTGGAACTGTCCTCGACATTTTCCTCGTTCAGCTTTACAAAAAAGTCTGTCAGAGTCAGCCTCCAACAGATTTCCTGTTTGCGCCTGAAATAATTTTTTGGCACTTTTTCAAAACCGGCTCGTCATTCTGCCGAATAAAGAAAAAAGCACGAAAATTCTCAACGAATCAACGTGCATTTTTTGGTCGGAGCAGCGGGATTTGAACCCACGGCCTCCTCGTCCCGAACGAGGCGCGCTACCAACTGCGCTATGCCCCGAAAATACCGCAGCTTATTCGGCTGCGGTAACTGGTTGGGGATGAGAGAATCGAACTCCCACAAGTAGAGTCAGAGTCTACCGCACTACCACTATGCAAATCCCCAATATTCGGTTGTGTCAGCCGCGCCGTGCGTTGCTGACAAGGGATATTATACACGCCGGCGGGCTGCTTGTCAACCATTTTTTCAGTTTTTCTGCAAAAGTTTTCGCAGCGGCCGCCCGGTGTACATAGGCTTGTAAATTTTTGGTTTTTCTCTTGACAGCACTCCCCTTTCGGAATACTCTAATACTATAAAAAGGTAGGACCCCGGGCGCTCCGGCATCCTTTGCCGGGCGGTTCGGCTTTGCCTGAATGATAAGGAAAGAGGGCTTTTGAATGAAAAAAACGTGTTGGTATCCTGACCTCCGGCGGCGATTGTCCGGGCCTGAACGCCACCATCCGCGGCGTTGCAAAAAGCACTGTACGCCCGCATGGGGGATAATGTGGAGATCGTGGGCATCGCAAACGGTTACAGCGGTCTGATCAACGGCGACTACCGTGAGATGAACGAGGACGACTTCCGCGGTATCCTGACCTTGGGCGGCACCATTCTGGGCACCAAGCGCACCCCCTTTAAGATGATGCGTGTGGTGGAGGACGACAACATTGATAAGGTCGCCGCCATGAAAAAAGACCTACAAGGCCGCCAAGCTGGACTGCCTGCTCTGCCTGGGCGGCAACGGCACCCATAAAACCGCCAACCTGCTCTCGCAGGAGGGGCTGAACATCATCGGCCTGCCCAAGACCATTGACAACGATATCTACGGCACCGATGTGACTTTCGGCTTCCACACCGCTGTGGACATCGCCACTGACGTCATCGACCGCATCCACACCACCGCCGGCAGCCCACAGCCGCGTGATGTGCATCGAGATCATGGGCAACAAGGCCGGCTGGCTTACCCTGTATTCCGGCATTGCCGGCGGCGCGGACATCATCCTGCTGCCCGAGCTGCCCTACGATATCGACCGCGTGTGCGAGGCCGTGGAGCGCCGTGCGAAGAAGGGCTCGAACTTCTCCATCCTCGCCGTGGCCGAGGGTGCCATCAACACCGAGGAAGCCCGCATGAAGCGCAAGGACTGGATGGCCAAGCGTGCTGAGGCAGGGCTTGGCACCACCACCGCCACCAACCGCATTGCGCAGGCGGTACAGAAAAAAGACCGGCATGGAGACCCGCGTGTGCATCCCGGGTCATATGCAGCGCGGCGGCAGCCCCAGCGCCTACGACCGGGTGCTGGCCACCCAATTCGGCACCTACGCCGCTAAGCTGGTGGAAGCGGAGCGCTTCGGTGTGACCGTGGCCATGGTGAACCGCCGGGTGACCGAGAACCGTCTGGCAGACATTGCCGGCAAGACCCGCAATGTGCCTGAAAACTGCGAGCTGCTGAGCGTGGCGCGCCGCATGGGCGTCTGTCTGGGCTGAGCAACAATTTGCGTTGGGATACTATGGATAAATAGCACAAAAATCGGACAGACCGCGGTCTGTCCGATTTTTGCATTTCACCATTTCTCAGCGGTCAGTCACATCATGCCGGGTGGGCAAGCCCTCGGCAAAGGCGGAAGCGCTTTCCAGCACACTGAGCACCATGCTCTTTACAGCCTCGTAGGTGTAGAAGGCCGTGTGGTCGGTCAGGAGCACGTTGGGCATCGCGCGCAGCGCAGCCAGCTCCGTGTTCGGGATCACATCCCCATGCGGTCGTAATAGTACAGACCGTTCTCGTTTTCCAGCACATCCAGACTGGCAGCACCCACCTGCCCGCTTTCCAGTGCCTTCAGCAGGGCATCGCTGTCGATCAGCTTGCCGCGGGCGGTATTCACGATGGTCACGCCGGGCTTCATCTTGGCAAAGGCTTCGGCGTTGAGCAGATGATGGTTTTCCTCGGTGGCATTGGTGTGCAGGGTGATGACATCACTCTCGGCAAACAGGGTGTCCAGCGGCACATACTCCGCGATCTTCTTTACCTCTTCACTCTGGTACAAGTCGTAGGCCAGCAGACGGCAGCCAAAGCCGGACAGGTGCTTCAGCACAGTCTGCCCGATGCGTCCCGTGCCAATGACGCCCACAGTGCAGTGGGAGATATCCCGTCCGAGCTTGCCCTTCAGGGAGTAGTCCTGCACTTCGCCCCGCTTGAGGATGTGCCCCGCCTTGCGCAGACTCATCAGCATGAGCATAATGGCAAAGTTCGCCACGCCCTCGGGAGGATAATCCGCATTGGATATCTTCATGCCCAGCTCCCGTGCCTTTTCCAGATCTATATGGTCGTAGCCGATGGAGCGGCAGCAGATGGCTTTCACCCCAAGATCGTGGAAGCGCTGCAGCATGGGTGCGCTCATATCGCAGGGAGTCACCGATACCGCATCGCAGCCTGCGGCCAGCTGGGCGTTCTCCATGGTGGGATACACCTCAGTATAACCGTACTCGATGCCATACTGCTTTGCCAGTTCCTCTACGATGCCCTGCTCATCGTAGGGGCGCAGGGTGTAGAAAAAACACTTTGACTGCCATAAAATCTCCTCCTGATCTTTCTGCTGTGCGGTGCGCCCGCTTCTTTATAAGGGTGTCTTTATTGTAGCACGTTTATGACTGACGGACAACTTTTTACGTTGAATTTTGTTATTGCGCCCGTGCTTTCTGTCCCAAGTGGGCAAAAAAGGTTGTCAAAACAGGAAAAACGGGGTATGATAGAAGCTGGATCACGGGCTGTGATCCTTCAATATTGCTAAAGGAGTGTGCTTTATTATGCGCGCCTATGAACGACTGCTTGATTACGTCAGGGTCTACACCACCTCAGACCCGGAGTCCGGCACCCATCCTTCCGCTGCGCGGGAGTTTGATCTGGCTCACAAGCTGGTGGAGGAACTGAAGGCTCTGGGCGTGGAGGATGCCCGGGTGGACGAGCACTGCTACGTCTACGGTTCCCTGCCCGCCACCCCCGGCTGCGAGGAAGCTGCCCGCGCTGGGCCTCATCGCCCACATGGACACTGCCCCGGATGCCAGCGGCGAAAACGTCAGCCCCATCCTCCACGAGAACTACGACGGCGGCGACGTGGTGCTGCCCGCCACCGGCAAGGTCATGATGAAGGTTTCTGCCTTCCCCTTCCTTGCCTCCATGAAGGGCGAGACCCTAATCACCACCGACGGCACCACTCTGCTGGGGGCGGACGATAAGGCCGGTGTGGCGGAGATCATGACCGCCGTGGAGACCGTTATCCGCGAGGGCCGTCCCCACGGCAAGCTGTGCATCGGCTTTACCCCCGGACGAGGAGATCGGCGAGGGTGCCGATCTGTTCGATATCCCCGGTTTTGGTGCAGACTTTGCCTACACTGTGGACGGCGGCGATGCCGGCGACATCGAGTACGAGAACTTCAACGCCGCTGCTGCCACCGTGACCATCCACGGCTTCTCGGTGCACCCCGGCTCTGCCAAGGACACCATGATCAACGCTTCCAACGTTGCCATGGAGTTCCACGGCGCTCTGCCCGTGATGGCGCGTCCCGAGACCACCGAGGGGCGTCAGGGCTTCTACCATCTGTGCCAGATGTACGGCGACGTCACCACCGCAAAGCTGGGCTACATCCTGCGGGACCATGACGCCCAGAAACTGCAGTTCAAGAAGGACAACCTCCGGCACATTGCCGACTACCTGAACGGCAAGTACGGCGCAGGCACCGTAGAAGTGGAGATCAAAGACAGCTACCGCAATATGCTGGAAAAGATCAAGCCCCACTTCCACCTCATCGAGACCGCCCGCAAGGCTGTGCGCATGGCCGGTCTGGAGCCGGTGGAGGTGCCCGTGCGCGGCGGCACCGATGGCGCTACCCTGAGCTGGAATGGTCTGCCCTGCCCCAATCTGGGCACCGGCGGCTTCAACTTCCACGGCGTGTGCGAGTGCACCACCGTGGAGCGGATGGACCGCTGCACTGAGATCGTGCTGAACATCATCTCTCTGTACGCAGAATAATTTTTCTTTCGTTTTCTGTAAAGCCCTTCTGCATAAAAGCATGACCCCGCGTGAAAACGCGGGGTCATGTTGTATAGTTCCCCAAAAACGCATAAAACACAAAAACCCGCCTGGCAGCGGGTTTTTGTGTATAGAGGGGTGGGAAAGTATATAAAGTGGTGAATCTCAATATCAGCGGCAGGCTTTTGTGCAGTGCGCTGCCTTGCATGATGTATTATACCCGTTTTTCTTTTCTTGTCAAACAATATTTTTTGGATTTTGCTTTAAAATAATACTTTACTTTTTCGCAAAAACTTTATATAATTAACATAGAATTTCAGAAACGAAATTTTATTCCATTTCCGTGGGTTTGCACAACATAAAAAACTTTACTTTCAGAAAATTTTATACAATCCAACATATTTTTTAAGGAGACTTTTATATGGACGATCTCGATCGCAAGATCCTCACTCTTCTGGCCAAAAATGCGCGGATGCCCGTCAAAGAAATCGCAGAGCAGGTGTCCCTTACCAGCCCGGCAGTTTCCAGCCGTATCCACAAGCTGGAGACAGACGGCATCATCAGCGGCTATACCGTCACGCTGAATCGTCCGGCAGACCGGATGTATGTGGATGCGCTCATCAGCCTTTCGGTGGCTCCCTCCAAGCAGGATGCCTTTCTGGAGCTGCTGCAGAACAGCCGCGAGGTGCTGCAGTGCTACCACGTTACCGGCGCGTATACCTTTCTGGTCAAGGTCAGCTGCGGCAGCATGGCACAGCTGGAACATCTGATTCTGCAGTTCCAGAAGCTGGGCACTACCAGCACCCAGATCATCCTGTCCACCCCGGTGAACCATGGCGATCTGGACGCTTTGATGCTGTAAGCGGGCACTGTTCATAAAACTGTTACTTTTTCCCTGCAATTCTGCTGTGCAGTGATTCGTATCCAGAATAGCAGCCCAAAACCGGCACACACTACCTGTAGCGTGTGCGCCCCGGCTGCACCTTCCACACACAGCACTATGAAAGGAACTTTAATACTATGAAAAAACGATTCATCGCCGCCCTGCTGGCAGGGCTGACCCTGTTTACTTTGGTGGGCTGCTCCGGCGGCAGCAAGGCCGACAGCTCCACCCCCAAGGACTACGCCCAGATCATCCACGACGCCCGCAGCGACGAGGACAACGAGTACGATATGATCTTTACCAAGGGCGAGGACGGCAAGTTTACCGCCATTGACGGTTACAGCTCCGAGTACAAGGCCGACCAGCTTAACGAAGAGATCCGGGACATCCTGATGCCCCTGCTGAATCTGGAGGACGGCCAGTACACCGCCTTTGCCGCCAGCATTTCCAGCATGATGGTGCGCAGCTACGCCGTTGCCATCGTAAAGCCCGCCGAGGGCAAGACCGATGCAGTAAAGGCTGCACTGGAAGCCTATGTTGCCAGCGAACAGCAGTCCATGGAGCATTATCTGGAGGATCAGTAGCTTGTTGCAAAGGCTGCCACCGTCACCGTAGCGCCCACCGGTGAGGTAGTTCTGGTCTGCGCTGAGGATCACGACACCATTCTGTCCAACATTGAAAAGGCTCTGGCCGCGTAAAATGCGTTTCTGAGAGAAGCCGCTGCACAGCGTTTTGTGCGGCGGTTTCTTTTTTTCAGAACTTCAGCCGCTCCTGCAAAAAGCGGCACAGCGGTGCAAGGGCATCCGGGGCAAAGCCGGGCACCAGCAGGGTCTGCCCGTCCAGCTCTGCTGGTCAATATGCGTCCGCTGCACAAAAGGGCTGCTGCACATCGCGGTGCAGCAGCCCTTCAGTTTACCTTTCCATGCACAGCACATCCATGTTGCCAAAGCCCTGCATGGCGTTGATATCCTTGATGATGGCGCTGCCTGCGGAGGCTGCCGCAATTTCACCGGAATTTTGCTAAAAATCATTGATTTTATCTGTCAAAGCATTCATAATATTTTTAGCTGTAAAAGACGTTTTCGTGTGCAGGAGGAAAAGCATGAAACAGGAGCTGATGGACGCCATTCAGGAAACACCAGTCATTGCGGCCGTCAAGGACGATGCCGGGCTTTGCAGTGCGCTGACCAACGAGAACATCCGGGTGGTATTCGTATTATACGGAGATATCTGCAATATCTCCTCCATCGTGCGCCGCATCCACGAAGCGGGGCGCTTTGCCGTGGTGCACATAGATCTTATTGCCGGGCTGGCGGGCAAGGAGGTAGCGGTGGACTTCATCCGCAATACCACCGAAGCGGACGGCATCATCTCCACCCGGCAGTCCTTCATCCGCCGCGCCAAGGAGCTGGGGCTGGCCGCCATCCTGCGGGTATTCCTGCTGGATTCCATCGCACTGGAAAGTTTGGATAAGATCCCCGCAAACCTGCCGGACTGTCTGGATCTGCTGCCCGGCGCTATGCCCAAGATCCTGCGCCGCGTCTGCGCCAAGGCCAAGGTGCCGGTGCTGACCGGCGGGCTGATCGTGGACAAGGAGGATGTGATGGCGGCTCTGGAAGCCGGTGCCACCGCTATTTCCACCACCAATCAGGCGGTGTGGGATATGTGATCCGCATTCTGCGCAAAAGCGGCGGGTGTTTTTTGTAAGGGTTTCACAAAAAGTGCAAAACACCTTGCTTTTTGTGCAGGGACAGGGTATCATAAAAGTAAACAAGTGCTGTTTGTTTCAAGAGATATGAGCGAAACGGACAAGGGCAGTTGCCTTTGTTTCGGTTCGCTCTTTTTTTTGTGCAACCAACAGATGCCCGGCTCCCGCAGGCCAAGGCAGAACGGACAGGAGGAAAAGAACAATGTATGATATCGCGATCATCGGCTGCGGCATCATTGGTGCGGCAACCGCCTATGCGCTGTCGCGCTACGACAACAGGGTGGTCATCCTTGAGGCCGAAAACGACGTGGCAGACTGCACCACCAAGGCCAACAGTGCCATTCTGCACGCTGGCTACGACCCGCCCCCGGCACCCGCATGGCACGGCTGAATGTGCGCGGCGTGGCACTGGCAAAGGAGATCTGCGCAAAGCTGGATGTTTCCTATAAGCAGTGCGGCTCGCTGGTGCTGGCACTGGACAAAAAGGAACTGCCCCACCTGCAGCATCTGTTCGAAAACGGCACCGCCAACGGCGTGCCCGGCATGAAGATCCTTTCCCGGGAAGAGACTCTTGCCATGGAGCCGAACCTCTCTGAGAAGGTCTGCGGCGCACTGTGGGCACCCAGCGCCGCCATCGTGAACCCGTGGGGAGTATGCACTGGCTATGACCGAGGTGGCAGTGCGCAACGGCGTGGAGCTGCGCCGCAGCTGCAAGGTGACCGATGCCGAAGCCATCGAGGGCGGTTACCGCCTGACCGTGCCCGGCGGCACGGTAGAGACCCGCTGCGTCATCAACGCCGCCGGTATCTGGGCGGACAAGGTGCACTCCATGGTAGAGCCCGCCAACTTCCGCATCATCCCCACCCGGGGCGAGTACTACCTGCTGGACAAGAGCGAGGGCACCCGCGTGAGCCACGTTATCTTCCAGTGCCCCAACGCGCTGGGCAAGGGCGTGCTGGTAGCACCTACCGTGCACGGCAACCTGCTCGTTGGCCCCAACGCAGAGCCGGTGGAAGGCAACGACACCTCCTGCACCAGCAGCGGTCTGGAATTCGTCAAGACCACTGCCCAGCGCAGCGTGCCCAGCATCAACTTCGGCGAGTCCATCCGCAGCTTTGCGGGCGTGCGCGCCAATCTGGACGTGGACGACTTTATCATTGGCGAAGAGCCGGAAGCACCCGGCTGGATCGACCTTGCCGGCATGAAGAGCCCCGGCCTGTCCGCTGCCCCGGCAGTTGCTGAGGAAGCCGTTGCCATCCTGCAGCAGCGCGGTGTTCTGGGCGCAGAAAAGGCCGACTACAAGGATGGCCGCCGCCACATCCGCTTCAAGGAGCTTTCCGCAGAGGAAAAGGCGGCACTGGTCAAGGAGCAGCCCGCCTACGGCCGCGTGATCTGCCGCTGCGAGACCATCACCGAGGGCGAGATCCTGGCAGCTCTCCACAGCGAGGTGCCTCCCCACACCAGCGACGGCGTCAAGCGCCGCGCCGGTGCAGGCATGGGCCGCTGTCAGGGCGGTTTCTGCGGCCCCCGCGTGCTGGAACTGATCAGCCGTGAGCTGGGCATAGACCCCTTGGACATCCTGCAGGACAAGAACGGCTCGAACGTTCTGGTCAGCGAAACGAAGGTAGGAGGAAAGAGCAATGGTTGATCTGGTCATTATCGGCGGCGGCCCTGCGGGCCTTGCTGCTGCCTGCAAGGCATGGGAAAGCGGTCTGCGCGACATCCTCATTCTGGAGCGCGACAAGGAGCTGGGCGGTATTTTGAACCAGTGCATCCACAACGGGTTTGGCCTGCATCGGTTTGGCCAGCAGCTTACCGGCCCGGAATACGCCGGACGCTTTATTGAGATGCTCAAGGACACCGGCGTAAAGGTACAGCTGGACACCATGGTGCTGGAAGTGACCCCGGATAAAAAGGTTCACTGCGTCTCCAAGGAGTACGGCTACCAGATCATCGAAGCCAAGAGCATCGTTCTGGGCATGGGCTGCCGCGAGCGCACCCGCGGGGCCATCGGCACCCCCGGCACCCGCCCGGCGGGAATTTATACCGCCGGTGCAGCCCAGCGCTATGTAAATATGGAAGGCTACCTGGTGGGCAGACGGGTATTGATTTTGGGCAGCGGCGATATCGGCCTGATCATGGCGCGCCGCATGACCCTTGAGGGTGCAAAGGTGCTGGCCTGCGTAGAAGTGATGCCCTACCCGGTGGCCTGACCCGCAACATTGTGCAGTGCTTGCAGGATTTTGACATTCCCCTGTACCTCTCCCACACCATCGTGGATATTCAGGGCAAGGACCGCGTGGAAAAGGCCATCGTGGCTGAGATCGGCCCCGACCGCAAGCCCATCCCCGGCACCGAGATGGAGTTTGATGTGGATACTATCCTGCTGAGCGTAGGTTTGATTCCCGAGAACGAGCTGACCAAGCAGGCCGGTATCGAGATGGATCCCCGCACCAAGGGTGCCATCGTGTACGAGAACATGGAGACCGGCATTCCCGGCGTGTTTGCCTGCGGCAACGTGGTGCATGTGCACGATCTGGTGGATTTTGTTTCCGGCGAAAGCGAGCTGGCCGCCGTGCGGCCGCTGCCAGCTACGTCCAGAACGGCCCCGTAGCCGAGGGACGCGTGCTGACCGTGAAGCCCGGTGCAGATCTTGGTTACACCCTGCCGCAGCGCATCCGTCTGGAGGGCGTGGAAAAGAGCACCAACGGCTCCTTCCGCGTCCGCCGCATCTGCGGCAGGAGCACCATCCTTGTCAAGAGCGGTGACACGGTGATCGCACGCTTCAAGCGCGACCGCCTTGCCCCCGGTGAGATGGAGCACATTGCCCTGCCCAAAGTGCTGCTGGACAGAGCCCCCATGGACGAAGTGACCATTGAGATCGAGGAGGCATAAGCGAGATGAAAGAAGTAATTTGCACCTGCTGCCCGCAGGGCTGCCATCTGCAGGTGGATGAGGCCAACGGCTATAAAGTGACCGGCAACGGCTGCCCCAACGGCATCGCCTACGGCAAGGAAGAGCTGACCCACCCCCCCCGCATCATTACCAGCACCGTGCGCGCCGAGGGCTGCCTGCACTCCCGCTGCCCGGTCAAGACCTCCAAGCCCGTGCCCAAGGGACAGATGGCCGAGGTTGTCGCCGCGCTGGACAGCGTGGTGCTGCACGCGCCCATCCATGTGGGTGATGTGGTGCTGCACAACGTCTGCGGCACCGGGGCAGACATTGTGACCTGCCGCGATATGGCATAAAAAGCCTTTCTGCACAAAGTCAAAGCAGCCGCTGCACCTTGCCGTGCGGCGGCTGCTTTGCGTTGGCGGTGCAAAACACAGGTGCAGCAAGCCCCCTTCCGGGTCGTCCGTCTCCCATCGCAGCGCAAGCTGCTCTTGACTTTTTGCCGCCGAACCGGTATGTTGGTACTGTCCGTTTGCCACACAGCATTGCATTTATAATATAAGGTAACTTTATGAAAATACACAGCACGACCCCTTTGCAGATCACTGACCGCTTTGGCGCACAGGCGGCCTTTGCCAGCCTGCGCCTGCCGGACGGCACCGAAGCCGCCGTACCGACAGAACACGCATCAGCCCTCTATGTCAATGAGCAGCCCGCATTCCGGGTGGTGTGCACGCCGGAGCTGCTGCCGCAGCTGGCACTGGGACGGCTGCTGACCGAAGGCTGGATCGCATCTGCGGACGAGGTTGAGCAGATCGCCGTCTGCGCCGAGGGTGCAAAGGTGCAGGTATATCTGCGCCACCCGCTGCCCACCCGCCGCGCCGCCGCGCAGGAAGTTGCCAGCTGCTGCACCGATAATATCGCGCTGGGCAGCCCGGTGGAGCTGCAGCCCCTGCGCCCTGTGCCGGGGCTGGCCTTGCAGTCGGAATGGCTGGATCGGCTTGCCGCCGCCATGAGCGCCGGGCTGCCGCTGTACCGCGCCACCCGCGCTGTGCACAGCTGCTTTTTGTGCTGCACAAAGGGGAAATTGTTTTTGCCTGTGAGGATCTGGGGCGGCACAACGCGCTGGATAAGGCGGTGGGCTGCGCGGTGCTGGCAGGGCTGCCGCTGACAGAATGCGTGCTTTATACCAGCGGCCGGGTGCCCGTGGACATGGTGCGCAAGGCCATCCGCGTGGGGGTGCCGGTGCTGGTAAGCAAAAGCATGCCCACCGTGCAATCCGCAGAACTTGCGGCGGAATACGGCCTGCAGCTGGTATGCGGACGCAAAATCCCTAAAGTTTAAGCAAATATTACAAAAAGAATAGTTACAAAACGGAAAAGGCTGTCTGTTTCTGTTGACATCCTTTGCGCCCCATGTTAATATATTATCGAAGAGACCGCTCCGCTGTTGCAGCAGCCAGAGCGGCCTCAATTGTTGTCCGGGGTTACCCGGCAAAAATAAAAAACAGGCAGGTGATAACATGAAGCAGGCAACCAACCCGTTTGCGCCCGTACCGCTGTGGCGCAAGCGGCTGCCGGGCTATGCAGCCATGGGCGTTGCGACCATCGCCTTGGCGGTCGGTCTGACCACCTTGCAAAGCGCACGCACCACGGTTGCCGGTACCCTGCTGCCGGTGTCGGAGGCGGATGCAGCCGCCTACGGCATCAGCGCAGTGTACCAGCTCGACGATGGCAGCTACCGCGTGGAGGGCTCTCAGAAGGGCTTCCAGAGCGATGTACAGGCTGCCGTGACCATTGACGCCGAAGGCAATGTTTCCGCAGTAGAGATCCTCTCGCAGGACGAAACGGAAAGCCTTGGCGGTCAGTGCGTCAATCCGGAGTTCACGTCCCAGTATCAGGGCGCAGCCCCTTCACGCTGGCGGGCAAAAGCTACACCGTAACGGACCCCGTTACCGGTGCCGCCTATGCCGCTGCCGGTGCGGTGCGGAGGAGCAGCCCGCTGCTGCCGGGGGTTTTGACCCCGCACAGTGGCGCACCTTCGATACCTCTCCCGAGGCCGAGGCGACCCGCAAGATGTATGCTGCGGGGCTTACCCTCTCGGCACTAAATGGAGAGCCCTTGGACGATGAACTGGCTCCGCCGCTGGATTCCAGCGCAGAGGCCGTGGCACGGCGCAAGCTGTACGCAGCCATGCTCAGCAAGAGCGCACTGGACGGCGAGCCGATGGCGATTCCCTTTGCGGATCTCTCGGCAGAAGAGCAGTCCAAAGTGCGTCTGGAGCAGGCCAGCCTGACCACCACCGACAATGCGTCCGGTGCCGTCAGCGCAGACCTGACCGAGGTGGACGCCCTTTCCGGCGCGACCATCACCTCTTCGGCTGTGACGACCATCGTCAACAACTCGTATTTCTATGTGACCGAGGTGCTCTGCGCAGAGTGACCTCAACGGAGGAATGGAAACTATGGCAAAAACCGATTTTCTGACGGCTGACATGACCCGCCGCCAGTTCATGAAGATCTCGGGCAAGAGCCTTGCAGGGCTCACCCTGTCCGCTTCCATGCTGTCCCTGTTCGGCTGCTCTCAGCAGCAGGTGGATTCCGGCGCAGTGGCCACTTGGGCACTGCCGCAGGGCCTGCTGGTGGTCAACGCAGACCTGTGCACCGGCTGCCAGCGCTGCGAGATCAACTGCACCCTGACCAACGACGGCGTGTGCTCCTCTTACATCAGCCGTGTCAAGATCCAGCGCCGCCTGAATCTGGACGGCGACGGCAATGGCCTGCTGTCCGGCACCGACAACTGCTTTGTCTACTTCCCGGACACCTGCCGCCAGTGTGAGGACCCCGCCTGCGGCAATGCCTGCCCGCAGAAGGCCATCACCACCGACGACCGCGGTATCCGCGTAGTGGATACCGACAAGTGCATCGGCTGCGGTGCCTGCCATGATGCCTGCCCGTGGCATATGCCCACCGTCAACCCCGAGACCGGCAAGTCCTCCAAGTGCATCGCCTGCGGTGCCTGCGTGGCAGGCTTCCCGTCCGGCGCTCTGTCCATCGTGGATTGGGATGCCGTTACCAGCGCAGCACAGGCTGCATACTTGGATCTGTAAGGAGGAACTACAATGGCTGAAAGTTATGGCTGGGCAGGCAAGATCCTGCGCGTCAACCTGACCACCGGCGAGATCACCACGCAGGATGACGAAAAGTACCATAAGTATATCGGCGGTATGGGCATGGCCTACCGCATTATGTATGAGGAAGCTCCCATGGAGCTGGACCCCTATGACGAGAAGGCTCTGGTCATCTTCGGTGTCGGCCCCCTGACCGGCGCAGGCGTGCCCTGCTCCGGCCGTATGAACGTGACCTTCCGCTCCACCTGGTCCAAGGGTCACTCCATTATTGACGCACACATGGGCGGCCACATCGGCTCCATGCTGAAGTATGCCGGTTACGACGGCATCGTGGTCAGCGGCATCTCCGAGAAGCCCGTCTATCTGCGCATCGAGGACGGCGAGGTCTCTCTGGAGGACGCAACCGAGATCTGGGGCAAGGGCACCTTTGCTGCCAATAAGTGGATGGTAGAGCAGAACGGCCGCGAGTTCGAGACCGCTTCCATCGGCCCCGCCGGTGAGAATCTGGTGGACTACTCCACCCTGAACACCAGCTTCGGCAACTCCGGCGGTGCCGGTCTGGGCGCTGCCATGGGCAACAAGAAGCTGAAGGGTCTGGCCATCCGCGGCACCGGCAGTGTCAAGGTGGCTGACCCCAAGAAGGTGTTGGAGCTCTCCAACTACATGATGGGCAACCTGATCGGCGGCAACAACAACCACAACGTGCCCGCACAGCCCCAGAGCTGGGCAGAGTACAGCGCCACCTCCGGCAAGAACCGCTGGTCCGGCGCCCCCGGCCGTATGTGGAAGAAGGCTCCCGGCGGCCCCGTGGATACCGGCGAGCAGCCCTACAACGATATCAACAAGGTGGCTCTGCGCTGCTTCAAGGGCTACTTCGACTTCGGCGCTCCGGCTGCCGAGTACACCGTGAAGAACGGCGGCTGCTCCTCCTGCCCCATCCGCTGCTACACCGAGTATGATGTGGATCCGCTGGCAGATTACGATCTGCCCACCCACAACTCCAACACCTGTATGCCCGTGCTGTACGGCACCCGCGTCTACCCCGATGGCGTCCACGACTTCAAGTACGAGGGCGACGGCACCATGGTCATCAATCTGGCATGGTCTCACGCTGTGGACGACATGGGTCTGTGGGACAACTACGGCAACCTGAACCGCGACCTGCTGTGGATCCTGCGGATGCCCCGCGAGGAAGCCACCAAGTACATCAGCGAGGCCGAGTACGACTCTCTGCCTTGGGAGTGGGAGAAGGCCGGCGATCCCCGCTGGGAGGTTGAGCTGATCCGCCGCATGGCTTACGGTGAGGGCGACCTGTCCGTGATTGCCAAGGGCACGCTGGCCATGATGGAAAAGTTCGGCCTGCCCAAGAGCTGGCTGGACCGCGACGACGGCGCTACCAACTCCAACCTGATCTACAACGGCTTCCCCAACCACCACGGCCCTGCTGAGGCATGGCAGGTGGGTATGCTGTACAACCTCGTCTACAACCGCGACTGCATGATCCACGAGATCGTCTGCGAGACCGGTTCCGGTGCTCCCTATGAGGTGACCAAGAAGGTCATGGAGGACTTCTTCGGCGAGGGTTGCTACGATAAGGCCAAGGCCTACACTCCCATCAACGAGAACAAGGCAAAGCTGGCTGCATACTGCGTCAACGATAAGAACTTCCACGACTCCGCTACCCTGTGCAACTGGATGTGGCCCATGACCCAGTCTCCCTCCAAGGAGCGCGACTACCACGGCGATCTGGACCTGCAGGCAGACTTTATGACTGCTGTTACCGGCGAGACCTATACCCAGGCCGGTCTGCAGGAGGACGGCGCCCGCATCACCCAGATGCTGCGCGCGATGACCGCCATCAGCTTCCAGCAGAACTGCGGCAGCGCAAACCTGCGTCAGGAGCACGATGCCATCTGCGATTGGGTGTTTGATAAGGACCCCGACTTCAAGGCATTTGAGGAAGGCACCACCAAGCTGGACCGCGCCGACATGGAGAAGGCTAAGGATCTGTTCTACGACATCTTCGGCTGGGACCGCACCACCGGTGTGCCCACCCGCGAGACGCTGGAGAAGTATGATCTGGCTGATATGGCTGACGATCTGGAGAAGCGCGGCATCTACGCCCAGAACACCGCAGCAGCTGAATAAATCCAACAGATAAATCCCATAGAAAGAGGAAAGACCGTCATGTTGTTTGGCAGACGTAAACCCGGCTACACCACCACGGTGGATGGCAGCGTAGACCCGGAGCAGGCCGTTCTGGAACTGCAAAAGGCAGAACTGGCCGCCAAGAAAAAAGCCCAAGGCAGAGGTGTTCGACATCGACGCCGCAAGCGAGACTGCCCGCCGCCTGAAGGAGACCGGCAGTACCTTTGACGGCAGCGCCGCCAAGACCGGCGAGGACGTGATCGCCGCAGTGGAGCGGGAGACCGCCGAGCTTGCCGCAAAGCAGGCCGCCGAAACCGCACCCGAAGCCGCCGAAGCTTCGCAGCCCGATGCTGCGAAGCCGGAACTGCTGGATTTTCTGGCAAGTGAGCCGGAGGCGGAAAACGATCCCTTTGCGGATCAGCCCACCAAGACCGCCCCGGAGCTGCCGGAGCTGACCCCTGCACAGGAGCTGGCCGGTTACATCCGTGCCCGCTCTGCGGCTGCGCTGATTACCCCCCACGCTTTGCTGCTGGAGGAAGTGGAAAACGCCGACGAGCTGCTGGCGCAGATGCCCGCAGACCCCCAGTGCACCGATATCGTCACCCGCGCGGGTGCAAAGGACACCTACTACTATTCCAACGCCAACATGAGCGATAACTACGCCATGATCGCGCAGCTCATCGAGGACAAGGATCTGTGCGTGATGTTCGCCGAGATGGTGCGGTTCAACGCCCGCATCTACCCCAGTGCCACCCCGCTCAAGTACTTCCAGCGCTCCCCCTACGGCCTTGCGCCGGAGGTCATCGAGCAGACTTGGAAGGCCATGCAGGAAAACCCCGCCTATGCCGATATCGAGGAGCTGACCAACAACCAGAACGAGCGGTTCCTCTTTTCCACCAAGCACCACCCGCCGCTACGCCAAGGCTATCAGCGACGTGGACGATTTCTGCGATTAAACCATAAACTACAATTGAATCAGGGTATAAGAGCTTCTTTGAGCAAAGGCGTCTAAACTCTCACAAAGAGCAGGACACCGCGCCGCAATGCTAAGGGCTGCATAAGCCGGCATTCAAGGGTGGCGGGGAAACCCCACCGCCTTCCCGCAGAAGAAACGCTGCAATTTGAAAAAAGAACTCCTCCCATCTTCACAGGTGCTTTTTGGCTGTGTGCTGCCGCTGCAAGGGCGGCGCATAGCCAAAGGCTGCCACCGGCGTAGCAGACTGCAAACTGCCGCAGCCGGTTTTGTGGGGATATTCTGCGGAGGCGTTTTGATTTTCCGGTCAAGACGTCTCCGCTTCTTTTTTCACCTGCCTTTTTTAAAAAGAATACCCCTGCTCCCCCGCCTGAGCCATAGCAGGCCGGGAGAGCGGGGTCTATGGAGGAAGTTATAATGAATCAGCCTTTCTGCTCCCCCGTTCAGGCGCTGCGCAGCGTGCTGGACGCGGCAGCACTTCTGCCTTCTCCGTCCCCGGAGACCATCCCGCTGGAAGCCGCCTGCGGGCGCATTGCCGCCAGTGACCTCTGCGCCCGGATGGACCAGCCCCCTTTGACCGCAGCCCGCTGGACGGCTACGCCCTGCACAGTGCGGATACCGCCGGTGCAAGCCGGGAGAACCCGGTCACCCTGCCGGTGGTGATGAAGCTTTACGCGGGCGATGCCCCGGCTGCGGCACTGCCCGCAGGTTGTGCCGCCCGCATCATGACCGGCGCACCCCTGCCGGAGGGTGCGGACTGCGTCCTGATGCAGGAACTGACCGACAGCGGCGAAGAGACCGTGCAGCTGTATGCCGCCGTAAAGCCCCTGCAAAACGTGGTATTTCGCGGCGAGGATGTGACCGCAGGCGCGGTCATTGCGCCCGCCGGGACGGTGCTCACCCCCGCCCATCTGGGTGTGCTGGCCGGGCAGGGCTACGCCGAGGTAACCGTCTGCTGTCCGCTGACCGTGGGCATCCTTTCCACCGGCAGCGAACTGCTGGAACCCGGCGCACCGTGGGCACCCGGTAAAATTTACGATGCCAACGGCATCCAGAACGCCGCCCGGCTGCGTCAGCTGGGCTTTGCCGTGGAACGGCAGCAGTGCTCCGACGACCCGGAGGTCATCACCGGTAAAATGCAGGAGCTGCTGACCCGCTGCGATGCCGTCATCACCAGCGGCGGCGTCTCTGTGGGGCAGAAGGATTATCTGCCCCTTGTGCTGGAAAAGCTGGGTGCACAGCTGCTGGTGGAGGGCGTAGCCCAGAAGCCCGGCAGCCCCATGCTGGCGGCTACACTTAGCGGTAAGCTGGTGTTCTGCCTGTCCGGCAACCCCTTTGCCGCCGCCGCTACGCTGGAGCAGTACGCCATCCCTGCGCTGCTGCGTGCCGCCGGACGCCGGGAGGAGAGCTGCCTTCCCGCCCGCACCGTCTGCACCCTGACCAATGGCTTTTCTAAACCCAGCAAGGGCAACCGCTATCTGCGGGCCACCGCCTGCGGCGGCAAGGTAACGCTGCCCGGCGCGGGCAACACCGAGGTGCACTCCTCCGGTGCGCTGTCCGCCATGATGGGCTGCAACTGTCTGGTGGAGATCCCTGCCGGAAGCGGGCCGGTAGGACCCGGTATGGAAGTGGAGGTGCTTTGCTTTGTACAGTGAACAAAAACAGGCGCTGGCCGAAACACAGGCGCTCAAGCGCCCGGCGGTGCTGGCCGTCAGCGGCGCACACAACAGCGGCAAGACCACTCTGCTGGAAAAGCTGCTGCCCGTCCTGCGTAGCCGTGGACTGAAGGTGGGCGTCATCAAGCACGACGGCCATGATTTTACCCCGGATGTGCCCGGCACCGACAGCTTCCGTCTGCGGGAAGCAGGGGCCGAAGGCGTGGCGGTCTACTCCGGCACCCGCTATCTGCTGACCGAGGAATTCCGCCTGACCGAGCAGGATCTGCTTGCCCTGTTCGAGCGTCACGGCTATGACCTTGTGCTGCTGGAAGGGTTCAAGTCCAGCGGCTGGCCGAAGATCGAAGTGGTGCGCAGCGCCATTTCGGATGCGCCCGTCTCCTTCCAGCCGCTGGCGGTGGTGGGGGATATCCCCGGCGCAGATTTTGACCTGAACGATATTCCGGCACTGGCAGACTGGATCGAAGCCCAGATGCCTGCGCTGTAAGGAGAATGCCATCATGAAACTGATCCGTACTGTTGACGCTGCAGGGCAGGTGCTCTGCCATGATATCACCCAGATCATCCCGGGCGAGTACAAGGATGCCCGCTTCCGCAAGGGGCACGTCATCCAGCCCGAGGATATTCCCGTTCTGCTTTCCATCGGCAAGGAGAACCTCTACGTCTGGGAAAAGCACCCCGGCATCCTCCACGAGGACGAAGCAGCCGCCCTGCTGTACAAGGCCGCTACGGGCAAAAATATCCACGGCACTGCGCCGAAAGAAGGCAAGAGCGAGCTGATTGCGGACTGCGACGGCCTGTTGAAAATCAACCGCAGGGCGCTAATGGCTGTGAACAGCACCCCGCAGATGATGATCGCCACCATCCACGGCGACCTGCCGGTGAAAAAGGGCCAGAAGCTGGCCGGTACCCGCATCATCCCGCTGGTCATCGAGCAGGAGAAGATGGACGCCATGCAGGCCGCTGCCGGGGCAGAGCCTATCCTGAACGTGCTGCCCATGCAGGCTAAGAAGGTGGGCATCATCACCACCGGCAGCGAGGTGTTCAAGGGACGCATCGAGGATAAATTCACTCCCATCCTGCAAAGCAAGCTGGCTGTCTACGGCTGCGAGATGGTTTTCCACAAGGTCTGCGATGACGACCCCGCCGGGATCACCGCCGCCATTCTGGAAGCCAAGGCCGCAGGGTGTGAGCTGATCTTTACCACCGGCGGCATGAGCGTGGACCCCGACGACCGCACCCCGCTGGCCATCAAAAACACCGGGGCGGATATCATTACCTACGGTGCACCGGTGCTTCCCGGAGCCATGTTCCTTGTCAGCTATCTGGACGGTGTGCCGGTGTGCGGCCTGCCCGGCTGTGTGATGTACGCCAAGCGCACCATTTTTGACCTGCTGCTGCCCCGTCTGCTGGCAGATGACCCCATCACCGCCGAGGATATCGCCCGCTTGGGCGAAGGCGGCCTGTGCCTGAACTGCGAAGTGTGCCACTGGCCGAACTGCGGCTTTGGGCACTGCTAAGGGCAGCTTGCTCGCCCTCTCCGTCACGGCTTACGCCGTTCCACCTCTCCCAAAGGGAGAGGCCTTGGCAAAGAGATAAAGTTTGCGTGGACTGCCAAGGGCTCCCACTTTGGGGGAGCTGGCGAATGAAATGAGCCTGAGAGGGCGAGGACGTTTGCAAATTTGATTCATTTTAAAATAAGAAAGATACGATCTTTATGAATGATAATAATCTGACACATTTTGATGCCGCCGGCAACGCCGTGATGGTGGACGTGAGCGCAAAGCCCGTCACCACCCGGGAAGCCATTGCCCACGGCATTATTACCATGAACGCCGAAGCCTTTGCCGCAGTGCAGAGCGGCACTGTGAAAAAAAAGGCGATGTGCTGGGCGTGGCGCGCATTGCGGGCATTATGGCCACCAAGCGCACCAGCGAGCTGATCCCCTGTGCCATCCGCTGCCGCTGACAAAGGTAGGCATCGAGTTCCGTCTGCTGCCCGAACGGCAGGCGGTAGAAGCCCTGTGCACCGTAAAAACCAGTGGTGTGACCGGCGTGGAGATGGAAGCGCTGACCGGCGTTTCCACGGCTCTGCTGACCATCTACGATATGTGCAAGGCCGTGGACAAGGGGATGGAGCTGGGCGAGATCCATCTGGTGGAAAAGACCGGCGGCAAGAGCGGCCACTATGTCCGGGCGGAGGGCGGCTATGTTTGATCGTTACCAGCGCGAGATTCATTATCTGCGCCTGTCGGTGACCGACCTGTGCAACCTGCGCTGCCGCTACTGTATGCCGGACGGCGTGGAAAAGCTGGAGCGGGAAGCTGTGCTGACCTACGAAGAATTTCTGCGTCTGGCCGCGCTGTTTGCCCGGTGCGGCATCGACACCGTGCGGGTGACCGGCGGCGAGCCGCTGGTGCGCAAGAACGTGGCGCAGCTGGTGGCCGGACTTAAAGAGACTCCGGGCATCCGCCGGGTCACCCTGACCACCAACGCAGTGCTGCTGGCAGAGCAGCTGCCCGCTTTGCTGGACGCCGGGCTGGACAGCGTGAACATCAGTCTGGACACTCTGCGCCCGGAGGTGTTCCGGCAGATCACCGCCCGGGACGATTTTGCCGCCGTGCAGGCGGGCTTGCAGGCGGCGCTGCAAAGCGGTCTGCCGGTCAAGCTGAACTGCGTGCCGCAGGCGGGCGTCAATGAGGGTGAGCTGGAACAGCTCGCCGCTCTGGCAAGGGACAATGCCATGCAGGTGCGTTCATCGAGATGATGCCCATCGGCTACGGTGCTGCCATGCCCTGCATCTCCGGCCCGGAGCTGCGGGCGCGGTTTGCCAGGCGCTGGCCGGAGCTTGCGCCCCTTTCCACTGCGCAGGAGCACGCCTTGGGCGACGGCCCGGCGGTGTACTACACCGTGCCGGGCTGGCAGGGCAGCATCGGCTTTATTGCAGCGGTGCACGGCAAATTCTGCGCTTCCTGCAACCGGGTACGGCTGACCAGTCAGGGCTTTTTGCGCCCCTGCCTTGCCAGCGAGACCGGGTGCGACCTGCGCACCCTGCTGCGCAGCAGCGGCGCAGACGATGCACAGCTGCTGGCCACCATCCGGGAGACCATCTGGGCAAAACCCCGGGAACACCATTTTAACGACAGTTCCATGCCCGCTACCCGCGGGATGTATCGCATTGGAGGATAAATAACTATGGGTAAGCTTCTGGCAATCTGCACCAGCCCCAAGCGGGGCACCGTAAAAACTGAGGTGCCCAGCGCCGTCCTGACCCCGGAATGGGGCATCGTGGGGGACGCCCACGGCGGCAACTGGCACCGTCAGGTCAGTATGCTCAGCGCCGAAAAGATCGAGGCGTTCCGCAAAAAGATCTGGGTGGACTACGGTGCCTTCGGCGAAAATCTGGTCATCGAGGGCTTCGATTTCCGCAATCTGCCGGTGACCAGCCGGTTTGCCATCGGGGACGTGGTGCTGGAAATGACCCAGATCGGCAAAGAGTGCCACAACGACTGCGTCATCAAGCAGCAGACCGGCGAGTGCATCATGCCCCACGAGGGCGTGTTCGCCCGGGTGCTCACCGGCGGCGAGATCCATGTAGGAGACGAGGTGACCCTGCTGCCCGCACTGGAAAACCCGCCCCTGCGTGCTGCCGTCATCACCCTTTCCGATAAAGGCAGCCGCGGCGAGCGGGAGGATAAAAGCGGCCCGCTGATTGTAGAGATGCTTACCGCCGCAGGCTATGTGGTGGAGGAGACCATGATCCTGCCGGACGAAGCCAAGGCGCTGAAAGCGCAGCTCATCCGCATGGCAGACGGTCGTCAGGTGAACCTTGTGCTCACCACCGGCGGCACCGGCTTCTCCCCCGGGACATCACCCCGGAAGCCACCTGCGCTGTGGCCGACCGCAACGCCCCCGGCATTGCCGAAGCCATCCGCTACCACAGCCTAAGCATCACCCCGCGCGGGATGCTGAGCCGCGGCGTCAGCGTGCTGCGCGGCAAGACCCTTATCGTCAATCTGCCGGGCAGCCCCAAGGCAGTGCAGGAGAATCTGGAGTACATCCTGCCCAGCTTGGAGCACGGAGCACGCATCGCCGCGGGTCTGGACGGCGAGTGCGCCCGTAAGTAAGGTTTCTTGCCCTGTTTTCCTTGACTGGGCGTATAAATATACTATTTTTTTCACTTAAAGTAAGGAGAAACAGAGATGAACGACCATTGCATTTCCCGCCGGAGTTTTCTGGCAGCTGCCGGTATGGCCGGTGCAGCCGCTGCCCTCACCGCCTGCGGCGGTGCTGCTTCCAGCGCAGCATCGTCCGTGGCTTCCTCTGCCGCCGCTTCCCCGGAGGCAGCACAGAGCGTGGAGTTGATCGTGTTTGCCGCCGCCTCCCTCACCGAGACACTGAATGCGATTGGTGAGAGCTACACGGCAGAGCACCCGGAGGTGACCTTCCGGTTCAACTTCGACTCTTCCGGCACCCTCAAGACCCAGATCCAGGAGGGGGCGCGGATTGCGATCTGTTCATCTCTGCCGGTCAGAAGCAGATGAACCAGCTGGACATCACCGCTTCTGCCGATGTGAACAAGGATGGCCTTGACTTTGTGGATGCCGACAGCCGCGTGAACCTGCTGGAAAACAAGGTGGTGCTCTGCGTGCCGGATGGCAGCGACAAGGGCATTGACAGCTTTGATGCACTGGCCGAGCACCTGAAGGCGCAGGATATCCTGTTCTGCATGGGCAACAGCGATGTGCCCGTGGGCAGTACACCCAGAAGATCCTTGCCTACTACCAGCTGGACGAAGCTGCACTGGCTGCTGCGGGCGTGATCACCTACGGTTCCAACGTCAAGGAAGTGACCACGCAGGTCACCGAAGGCAGCGTGGATGCCGGTGTCGTTTACTGCACGGATGCTTATAGTGCCGGTCTGACCCCCGTGGACGAGGCCACCAAGGAGATGTGCGGGCAGGTCATCTACCCCGCCGCCGTGCTGAAAGCCGCCCCCAGCGCTGAGGCCGCCAAGGAGTTTTTGGCTTACTTACAGACCGACAAGGCCATCACCGTATTCGAGGGCGTGGGCTTCAGCGCCGTATAAAGGAGCAGACATGGACTGGTATCCGTTGTGGAACAGCCTGCGCATTGCTTTGATCAGCTGCGCGGCGGTGTTCTTTCTTGGCATTTTTGCAGCCTACTATATCGCCCGTCTGCCTCGGGCGGTCAAGGGTGTGCTGGATGTGCTGCTCACCCTGCCCATGGTGCGCCGCCCACGGTGGTGGGCTACTTTCTGCTGCTGCTCTTCGGCGCAAAGCGGCCGCTGGGCATCTTTTTCATGCAGCAGTTCGGGGTAAAGCTGGTCATGAACTGGTACAGCGCCATCTTTGCCTCCATCGTGGTGGCATTTCCGCTGATGTACCGCACCGCGCGCGGCGCATTTGAAAGCTTTGACGAAACGTTGGCGTGGTCGGCGCAGACGCTGGGACAGTCCGATACATGGATCTTCTGGCGGGTGCGGATGCCCGCCTGCCGTCAGGGCATTCTGGCGGGCACGGTGCTGGCCTTTGCCCGGGCGCTGGGCGAGTACGGCGCCACCAGTATGCTGGCGGGCTACACCCCGGCAAAACCGCCACCATTGCCACCACGGTCTACCAGCTCTGGCGCACCAACGATGAACTGGGTGCCATGCGGTGGGTGCTGGTGGATATCGCCATCTCAGCGGTGGTGCTGCTGGCGGTAAACCTGCTGGAGAAAAAACAGAAAGCGGGTGCCCGGAAATGAGCCTTGAAGTCAACATTGAAAAAAAGCTGGACGGCTTCACCCTCCGCGCCGCTTTTACCGCCGGCAACACCTCCACCGCTTTGCTGGGTGCTTCCGGCTGCGGCAAAAGCATGACATTGCGGTGCATCGCGGGCATCGTAAAGCCGGACCGCGGACGCATCGTGCTGGACGGGCGGGTGCTGTTCGACAGTGCACAGCACATCGACCTGCCGCCGCAGCAGCGGGGCGTGGGACTGCTGTTCCAGAACTATGCGTTGTTCCCCAATATGACCGTAGAACAGAATATCCTTTGCGGCCTGAAGGCGGAAAAAGACCCCGCTGCCCGCCGCGTTGCCTGCGCCGAGATGCTGCGCGCCATGCGGCTGGAGACGCTTGCCAAGCGCTATCCCGCCCAGCTTTCCGGCGGGCAGCAGCAGCGCGCCGCGCTGGCGCGCATTCTGGTGGGCAAGCCCCGCATCCTGATGCTGGACGAGCCCTTCAGCGCATTGGACAGCTATCTGCGGGAAGAGGTAGAAGGCGAGGTAGGCAGCCTGCTGGCAAACTTTGCGGGCACTGCCCTGCTGGTGACCCACAACCGGGACGAGGCCTACCGCCTGTGCAAAGAGATGATCGTTCTGAACGAAGGACAGGTGCTGCGCACCGGCAGCACCAAGGCCGTTTTTGCCGACCCGCAGAGCATTGCCGCCGCGCGGCTGACCGGCTGCAAGAACATTCTGCCCTGCACCCCGCTGGACAGCCACACCGTCCGGCTGGACGGCTGGAGCACCACCCTGCGGCTGGCGCTGCCCGTCCCGGCGGGCTGCACCGCTGTGGGCATCCGTGCCCACGACTTTACGCCCTGCGCTGCGGACGCGCCCAACGCCATCCCGGTAAAGGCCGTTTCCACCAGCGAGAATCCCTTTGACTGGAACCTCATCTGCACGCCGCCGGAGGGCACGGCGCAGCTGTGGTGGAAGGTAAGCAAAAAAGCCTTTCTTCGGCAGCGCCCGCCGCACCGCAGCACCTGTGTGCCGCGCCGGAGAGCATCATGCCGCTAAAAGGCTGAAAAAACGGTTTGAAATGGCTTCCGCTGTGCTCTAGCCATATTCAGCGGAACAATTATCCTTAATAGCGCAATACCGGAGCGTCCGCAGACGCTCCGGTATTGTATTTTCACGAGAAAGGGCTGTTGCACACGATTTTGTGCAGCAGCCCCGTGTTTTATTTTTTCAGTTTTCAGAACACCGCCGGGACGATTTGCTGGGCATCCACATCCACAATGCCGTAGGTGTTCAGCCGCAGCTTCGGGATGACCGGCAGGCTGACGAAAGCAAGGGTCATAAAGGCGTCGATGTCCTCCGAGATGCCGTGGGCTTTCAGCGCCGCCTTGAGCGATTGCAGCTTTTCCTCCACAGTCTCGGCGCTCTCGGTGCTCATAAGCCCTGCCACCGGCAGCGGCAGCTCGCCCACTACCTGTCCGTTCAACGCAAAGGCAAGGCCGCCTTTATTTTTGCGCACCGTGTTGCCCGCCAGCACCATGTCGGCATCGTTGGTGCCCGCCACGATGAGGTTGTGGGAGTCGTGAGCAATGCTGGAAGCCACTGCGCCGCATTGCAGGCCGTAGTTGCCCAAAAAGCCCAAGCCCACATGACCGGAGCGGTGATGCCGCTCGAACACCGCCAGCTTGAAGATCTGCTGCGTCACGTCCACGCCGGGCGCTGTGCCCGGGTGCTGACAGAACGGAACGATCTTTTCGGTAGTCAGCAGGGAATGCGGGGTCAGGCAGATCACCCGCTGCCGGGTGCCGGTCTGTTTCAGCTGCAATTGCTCCGGGGTGATCTCGTCCATATTGAAGGAATCGAACACCCGCGCAAACCGTACTTTGTCCACCGCAAGGGCGGCGGGGGTGCAGCATTTTGCCCTGCTGCGCCACCAGTTTGCCCTTTTTATACACCTGCTCCACCGTGAACTGTTCCAGATTTGACAGCACGATCAGGTCTGCGGTATAGCCGGGAGCTACCGCGCCGCTGTGCGCAAGACCGAAATACTGGCACGGAACAAGAGTACCCATCCGCACCGCCACCACCGGGTCTACCCCGGCAGTAATGGCCTTGCGGATGATATAGTCGATATGCCCGCCCTGCAACAGGTCTCCGGGGTGCTTATCGTCGGTCACCAGCATACAGCGGCTGCAATAGGGCTCCCGGAACAGAGGCAGCAGGCTTTCCATATTTTGCGCCGCCGTGCCCTCCCGCACCATGATGTACTGGCCGCGCCGCAGCTTTTCCATGGCTTCATGGATGTCCGAGCATTCATGATCGGACTGCACCCCGGCAGTGACATAGGCGTTCAGCTCCTCCCCGCTGAGGAAGGGTGCGTGCCCATCGATCTTTTTGCCCGCAGCGGTGCAGTCGCAGATCTTCTGCGGGATCTTTTCGTCCGCGCGCACTGTGCCGTAGGAGTTCATCAGCTCAGCCAGCCCCAGTACCCGGGGCAGCTGATAGTAGGGGCGCAGCTGCTCCGCTTCCAGCACCGCGCCGGACTCGTCCAGCCCGGTGGCAGGCACGCAGGAGGGCAGCATAAAGTAGACCGAAAGCGCCAGATCTCTGGTGGTCTCCAGCATAAAGTCCAGCCCCGCCGTACCGGCTACATTGGAGATCTCGTGCGGGTCGGTGACTACCGCCGTAGTGCCGTGGGGCAGCACCGCCTGTTCAAAGGCCGGGCCGCAGAGCATGGAGCTTTCAATGTGGATGTGCCCATCCACAAGCCCCGGGCAGACATACTTGCCCTGCAAGTCCAGCTCGGTCTCGCCGGTGTAGTGCCCCACGCCAAGGATGATGCCTTGACAAATAGCTACATCGGCCTGCTCGATCTCGTTTGTGAACACGTTGATGACCCGGGCGTTTTTCAGCACAAGCTCTGCCCGCACGTCACCCTTTGCTGTCAGGATCTGCTGCTTCAAGGTTTCCATTTTCATAAGGGCCCCCTTGTCCTGCCTTTTACTGCTAAAAACTTGCGTTCTGCTGCCGGAAATACTGTTTTTGGTTTACATGGCGATCCAGCCCAGTGCATTTGCCACCGAGCTGACCAGAATGATAGCTGCAAAAATGGGGCACAGATAGCGGATCATAAAATTGAACACCGGCTTGCGGCGGAACCGCTGACCGTCCTGCTCCACCTCCTGCGCGATCTGTTCCACGCCGATGACCCGGGACACCAGCAGGCAGGTGGCAATGGCTGCAATAGGCATCATGACCGAGTTGGTCAGGAAGTCGAAGAAGTCCAGGAACTGCATCCCGAACACGGTCACCCCGGCCAGCGGGCCGTAGCCCAGTGCCGACAGGCTGCCCAGCGCCACCATGATGGCACCGATGAGTACGGTGGAGCGGGTGCGATCCCAGCCCAGCTCATCCTCGAAGGTGGAGACGGCGCTCTCGGTCAGGGCGATGGAACTGGTAATGGCTGCAAACAGCACCAGCACAAAGAACAGCACACCCACCACCGTGCCCAGCCCCATGCTGGCAAAAACCTTGGGGATGGTGATGAACATCAGCGCAGGGCCGGCCTGCAGGGTGTCCGGGTCGCCGCCGGAGAAGGCGAACACCGCCGGGATGATCATCAGGCCTGCCATGATGGCAATGGCGGTATCGAACACCTCCACATTCTCGGTGGACTCCTCGATGGAGACATCCTTCTTCATATAAGAGCCAAAGGTGACCAGAATGCCCATAGCGATGGACAAAGAATAGAACATCTGCCCCATGGCGGTGACTACGGTCATCCACGAAAAGTTTTTGGGGTTGGGCACCAGAAAGTACTTCACACCCGCCAGTGCGCCGGGACGGGTGACCGAGTAGCCCGCAATGACCAGCGACAGCACCACCAGCACCGGCATCATCACCTTGGAGACGCGCTCCACGCCGTTGCGCACACCGGCAAAGATAATGCCCAGCGTGAACAGGCTGAACAGCAAAAAGGCCAGTTCGGCCTGCAAGCCGTTGGTGATAAAGGCGGAGAAGTAGCCGTCCACTGCCAGATTGCTGCCGCGTCCGCACAGGTACTCGGCCAGATAGTGGATGACCCAGCCGCCGATGACGGAGTAGTAAGGAACGATCAGGACCGGAATAATCGCGTTGATCCAGCCGCCGAACCGGATGCCCCTGCCCTTGCCGAAGTGGGCGTAGGCGCTGACCGGGCTTTTGTGGGTCATGCGGCCCAGGGCGGTCTCGGCCATGATCATCGTGTAGCCGAACGTCAGCGCCAGCACAATATAGATCAGCAGGAAAAATACCGCCGCCGTATTTGGCCGCCAGATACGGGAACCGCCAGATATTGCCCAGGCCTACGGAAGCGCCTGCGGCCGACAGCACGAACCCGATCTTACCGGAGAACGCGCTGCGCTTGTGTTGTTGTTCCATGTTGTTGTTCCTCTTTTCCTATCTGCTATAAAAATTAAGCAGAACAAGTGTACCACAACTGCGGACAAGTAGCAAGCACAGTACGAAATGCCGCTTGCACAGCGGCCTTCGGGAACGTAGGACGATTGGAAATATCCTCCGCTTACGCTCTGGATATTTTCAGCGGAATGATTATTTTTATTTCGCGTTTGTCGCGCTCTGCGGAGCGCTCCAAACGCATTTTCACCAAAAAGGGTCATAAAGGCAAAATGCAGTTTCCAATCACGACCCCCAGCTGTGAAAAAGTGGCTCAGAAACGCCCGCAGGCGTTTCTGAGCCACAAATCAAACAAAGCTTATTTCCTTAAACAATGGCCAAAGCGCACGCGGCGGCCATTCTAAATCGTCCGGCTGTATCCTTACAGCTTATGGTACTTGCGATCCTCTTCCTCGTAGACGGGGTCGCAGGTCAGGTACATTCCCAGACGGTTCAGGGTGCTGCTGTCCACGCTGGAAAGCAGAACGGTGGAGTGCACATCGCAGCCCTTGAGGTTGGGCAGCTGGTGCATGGCTGCTGCGGCAAGCTCGCTGGAAGCAGCAGAGCTGGACAGGGCAATCAGGATCTCGTCGGTATGCAGGCGGGGGTTCTTGCTGCCCAGATAATTGGTTTTCAGGGTCTGGATGGGCTCAATGGCAGTTGCGCTGACCAAATCTGTCTCCTGCGGGATGCCCGCCAGATACTTGAGCGCATTGATCAGAGCGCTTGCGGTAGCACCCAGCAGCGGGCCGGTCTTGCCGGTGATCACGGTGCCGTCGCTCAGCTCAATGGCAGCAGCCGGTGCGCCGCCGGTGGCTTCGCTGCGGGCGTGGGCCTGCTTTTCCACCTCTCGTGCACCCATGGTCAGCCCGGCCTGATTCATCAGCAGCTCCAGCTTATAGCGCTCGCTCTCCTTGGCGGTGCCGGTGATCTTCTGCTGGCACAGGCACTTGTAGTACCGGCGCACGATCTCCTTGCGGGAAGCTTCGCAGCAGACTGCATCGTCCACGATGCAGTTGCCAGCCATGTTCACGCCCATATCCGTGGGGGACTTATAGGGACTCTGGCCTGCGATCAACTCGAACATCGCATTCACCACCGGGAAGATCTCGATGTCGCGGTTGTAGTTCACGGTGGTCACGCCGTAGGCTTCCAGATGGAAGGGGTCGATCATGTTCACATCGTTCAGGTCGGCGGTGGCGGCCTCGTAAGCCAGATTGACCGGGTGCTTCAGGGGAATGTTCCAGATGGGGAAGGTCTCGAACTTGGCGTAACCGGCCTTGACGCCGCGCTTATATTCATGGTACAGCTGGGACAGGCAGACCGCCATTTTTCCGCTGCCGGGGCCGGGCGCGGTGATGACCACCAGCGGGCGCTCGGTCTCAATGTACTCGTTGCGGCCGTAGCCCTCGTCACTGACGATGCGGGCTACATCGTTGGGGTAGCCGGGGATCTTGTAGTGGCGGAAGGTGCGGATGCCCAGACTGTTCAGCCGCTTTTCAAAGGCTTCCACCTCGGCGGCGGCGGTGTACTTGGTCACGCACACGCTGCCCACATACAGCCCCACCTCCTGAAAAGCGTCGATCAGTCGCAGCACGTCCAGATCGTAGGTGATGCCGTAGTCGCCGCGCACCTTGCTGCTGATGATGTCCTCGGCGCTGATGACGATGACGATCTCGGCCTGCTCCTTGAGCTGCAGCAGCATCTGCAGCTTGGAGTCCGGCTGAAAGCCGGGCAGCACGCGGGAGGCGTGGTAATCATCGAACAGCTTGCCGCCGAATTCCAGATACAGTTTATTGTCAAACTTCTTGATGCGCTCGCGGATATGCTCAGACTGCATGGAAAGATATTTGTCGTTGTCAAATCCTATTTTCATCGTTCGTTTCCTCTCTGGTGGCCCGGCACACCATACCCGGGCGTTAAATCACAAACATAAGTATACCACAGCCCGGGATGGGGTGCAATGCAAAACAACGCGCAGAATGCAATTCCGGCAGGATAGGCCGTTTTGGGCGGTATATTGTCCTGTTTT